>OIZL01001950.1_pt1 | contig 10136 bp, 9 predicted proteins | sample 1588541 | NCBI WGS metagenome assembly OIZL01 (sample SAMN03283285) | human gut metagenome | biome: human-associated habitat; material: feces | host: Homo sapiens | place: Peru | collected 2012 | reverse complement strand
ATCAAATTGAATCCTGTAAAAATGATCGCAGAAATTCCTAAAAACAGCCACATATGTTGTCTCCTTAAATTCTCTTACCCTGCACTCCTATGAGGCATGGCTCGCAATCGTGTTGCCTGCGGACAGGAACTGCCGATGAGAGGATCGTTCGCAGCTCCTTTACCGATTCTCCGCCAGATATTCCTCCGCATAGTGGACGGCTACCGCGCCGTCTGCTACGGCGGTGACCACCTGCCGCAGCGCCTTGGTGCACACGTCACCCACGGCAAACACGCCGGGGAGATTTGTGCGGGTGGATTCGTCTGCCACGGCATGGTATTAACCCGAGCCCGGAAACCCTTGATATATCAAGCTTTTTTCGATTTTGACCACCTGATTTTACGACACTTTTACGACACAAAAGCCGGGCTATGATGGAATTTGTCGTAAAAGGAGCAAAAAACATGCGAAAATCGATCATTAAAAATGGCTTGGAATACACCCTTGTGGGGGACTGTTTTCTGCCCAATTTAGCTCTGCCCGAAGAGCATCGTCCCATCGGGAAATGGGGCAGATTGCAACGTGAATTTCTCAAAACGGAGCGTCCGGTCCTGTTCAACAACCTTGTACTCAGCGGTCGGCTCTGGACCTATCTGGCAGACTTGAATGAGCAGGTGCAGGAGCGTTTGTTCCTGATCGTCGAGCAGATGAAGGTGGCCGAGGGTGTGACCGAGGATTTGAAAGCAGCTGACCCAATGGCGTGGGCCGGAGCCATGAACAGCATCCGTAACCGCGCAGAGGAAATCATCCTCCAAGAACTGATCTACGGGGAGGATGCGGTATGAGAATCCTCGAAGAATTCTGGTACGGCAATATCGAGCCGACGGAGTACGACACATCTACCTGCAAGGAGTACAAAAAGCTGCAGGAGCTGATCTGCAGGAACGAAGATAAGCTCAAAGCTGCCATGACGGACGAGCAGAAAGAGTTGTTTGGGAAATACACGGATTGCACCCGTGAGTTCCAGACGATAACAGACTGTCTCATCTTCCAGAACAGCTTCAAACTGGGAGCCAGGATGATGCTGGAAGTCACAGAAGAATAATTGAACATATAGCGCAGCGCCCATCGGTCATTATCCGACCGATGGGCGCTTTTTTGTTTTAAAGTGCGTTCTTGATGTTGTAAAAACGCTATATCAGTGATATAATAAATTTAATCATCTGGTAAAGGAGAGTTGCAGATGCCTTTCAGCTCCGAAATTAAGAATTTCAGATTGTCCTGTCTGATGAATCAAACAGAATTCGGCAACGCTCTCGGCGTTTCGTTTACAACCGTGAACCGTTGGGAAAACGGAAAAGCCCGCCCCAACATCAAGGCAATGAAAGCGTTGAAGCAGTATTGCGCGGAGCATGACCTCCCCTATGAGCCGCTTGAAAAAAGCTGGCGTGAAAACAGAATTCAGGAGGGAGAGGTATGATCGACTTCAGCAATCTTGAAAAATATAGAGAGAATAACCGTATCGAGGCAAAGAAGGCAATGGGAGGTCTGCCTAGAAGCATCTGGGAGACCTATTCAGCGTTTGCCAATACTCTTGGCGGCATCATTTTGTTGGGTGTGGAAGAATGGCCCGACAAGACGCTGCATACGATTGACCTTCCCGATCCTGACAGACTAATCAAGGAATTTTGGGACATCGCCAACAATCCAAATAAGACCAGCGTGAACTTGCTGTCCTCCAAAGATGTGTTCGTGCAGGAAGTAGACGGCAACCATATCGTAGTTATCAATGTGCCCCGTGCCGAGCGTTCCTATCGTCCGGTTTATTTGGATGGGAACCCCCTGTCTACCTATCGCCGCAACGGGGAGGGCGATTACAAATGTACCAAAGAGGAATATCAGGCCATGGTGCGTGATGCGTCCGTCAAGACGCAGGATATGCTGGTTCTGAATGAAATGGATATGAGCGTCTTCAACAAGGAAAGTATCCGCAGCTATCGTCAGCGGATGCGCCTTTCCCGGCCCGGCCATGTGTGGGAAGCTTTGGAGGATGAGGATTTCCTGCTGAAGCTTGGCGCTGTGGGCATCGGCTCCGACGGAAAGAAGCACCCCACCTCTGCTGGACTTCTTATGTTCGGTAACGAGTATGACATTGTGCGGGAGTATAATGCCTATTTCCTTGATTATCAGGAACAGTATGACGCCGATACCCGCTGGACAGATCGCATTATCTCCTCCTCCGGGGATTGGAGCGGCAACGTTTATGACTTCTATTTCCGCGTTTACAACAAGCTGACGCAGGATATCAAAGTGCCCTTCAAAATGGAGGGCGGTGTCCGCGTAGACGATACCTCCGTGCATCAGGCTCTGCGCGAGGCATTGGCCAACTGTCTGGTCAATGCTGACTATTACGGCAGACAGGGATTGGTAGTCATCAAAAAGCGCGATGCCATTACTATGTCCAATCCCGGCAACTTCCGCATTGAGATTGATACCGCAAAGAGCGGCGGCGTGTCTGATCCCCGTAACGGCACTATGCTGAAAATGTTCAACCTGATCGATATTGGTGAGCGCGCAGGCAGCGGCATCCCCAACATCTTCCGTGTGTGGCGTGAACAGGGGTGGACCGCACCGGTGATCTCTGAAAACTTCGATCCTGATCGGATTATGTTGTCGCTAGCATTCAAGAAAAGTGACGATAAAAAAGCGACGATAAAAAGTGACGATAAAAAAGTGACGATAAAATCCGCACGGCAAAAGAATGAAATTATCACATATCTTACAGATCATGTTTCTGCGAAGAATACAGATATTGCTGAACTGCTGGGTGTAAAGAGCACGCGCGTAAAGCAGCTGTTGAAGGAACTCCTGGATGAGGGTGTTGTCGTTGCAGAGGGTAACAATAAGAACCGCGTATACAAATTGAAAAGATAACACAAGGCGGTTCCTGTGAAACCGATTCGCGGGAAAGCAGAAACACCAAATTAAGAGAAGTGTGGTAAACAGACATGGCGATAAAGAAAAATGAGTTATATAGTTCCCTTTGGGCGAGCTGTGATAAACTGAGAGGCGGCATGGACGCCTCTCAGTATAAGGACTATATCCTGACCCTGCTGTTCGTGAAGTATGTCACGGACAAGTTCAAGGGCGTAAAATATGCCGATATCACTGTTCCGGAAGGCGGCAGTTTCGACGATTTGGTTGCCTTGAAGGGCAATAAAAACATCGGCGAAGAAATGGACAAAGTCATTGCCAAGCTGGCAGAAGCCGGGGAGAACAATCTCCGCGGTGTGATCGACAATGCCCATTTTAACGACGAGGCCAAGCTGGGCAGCGGCAAAGAAATGGTGGATAAGCTCACCGGGCTGATCGCTATTTTCCAGCGCGATGAATTCAATTTCAAAAAGAACAAGGCCAGCGGAGACGATATTCTTGGAGACGCCTATGAATATCTGATGCGTCATTTCGCTACGGAAAGCGGCAAAAGCAAGGGCCAGTTCTATACACCGGCCGAAGTCTCCCGTATTCTTGCCAAAGTGATTGGCATCGATAGCATTGAGGAACGGGATGAGGGGTACTCCGTGTATGACCCTGCCTGCGGTTCCGGTTCGCTTCTGATTCGCGCAGCGGATGAAGCTTCCTTTGAGATTGCTATTTGGGGACAGGAAAAAGAAGTGACTACCGCCGGTCTTGCCAAGATGAACCTCGTTCTGCACAATAAGGCCGCCGGTGAGATCAAGGCAGGAAACACGTTCTCCTCTCCCCACTATTTTGAAGACGGTTCCGACGATGAAGTGCTGAAGCGCTTTGACTTTGCGGTGGCCAATCCCCCGTTCTCTCTGAAAAACTGGACGGATGGCCTCAAGGATTATGGCCGTTTTGACGGCTATGGTGATAGACCGCCCGAAAAGAATGGCGACTTTGCGTGGCTTCTCCACATCTTGAAGTCCCTGAAAAGCACCGGCAAGGCTGCGGTCATTCTTCCTCATGGCGTTCTGTTCCGCGGCAATGCAGAGGCCACCATCCGTAAGGCCATCATCGATAAGGGTTATATCAAAGGCATCATCGGTCTGCCTGCCAACCTGTTTTACGGTACCGGTATCCCTGCCTGTATCATCATTATCGATAAGGCCGATGCAGCCGAGCGTAAGGGCATTTTTATGATCGATGCCAGCCATGACTTCATAAAAGACGGCAACAAGAACCGCCTGCGCGAGCGGGACATCTATAAAATTGTCACCACATTCAATCAGCAAATCACAGACGATCCCAAGTATGCCCGGTTTGTCCCCAATGACGAGATCAAGAAGAAAAACGAGTATAACCTGAATATCCCCCGTTACATTGACAGCTCCACCCCGGAAGATCTGCAGGACATTGACGCCCATCTGCATGGCGGTATTCCCGCGGTAGATATAGATTCCATGGAGAAGTATTGGGTGTTGTTTCCCGGCTTGAAAAGCAAGTTGTTCTCTCAGATGCGGGAGGGCTATTATCAGCTGAACATTCCCAAAGAGGATATCCGCAATGTGGTCTATAATGACCCCGAGTTTTCTGCCTATGCCGAGCGCATCGACGATGCCTTTGACGCGTGGATGCAGATGGTGGATACCGACCTTCGGAGCATTGATGAAGATACGGAAGTCAAGTCCTACATCGTGGAGCTGTCGGAGCGGTTGATTGGCTGCTTTGATGGCCTGGAGCTGGTGGATAAGTACGATGTTTATGAAGTGTTGCTTTCCTACTGGCACGAAGTCATGGGTGACGATGTATATCTTGTGTCTGTGGACGGATATGATGCTGCCCGGACATGGGAAAATATCATGGGCGAATATACCTCCGGAAAGAAAAAAGGACAGGAGAAGGTCGTTGGCTGGGAGGGTGTTTTGCTGCCCAAAGCGTTGATTGAGTCTGTGTTCTTCGCTGCCGAACGCAAGAAAATCGATGAGGCGCAGACCATTGCCGAGGAGACCCAAAGCAGACTGGACGAGTTTTTGGAGGAGCAGACTGGCGATGACGGATATCTGAAAGAGCACCTCAATGACAAGGACAAAGTGGACGCCAAGGCTGTCGCCGCCCGTTTGAAGGTGCTGAAAAAGGCCGATTCCAAGGGCGAGGAATATGCGGTATTGAAGCAGTTCGCGGATTTGACGGATTCCCTTTCCAAGCAGAACAAGGCCGTCAAGGAAATGAACGCCGAACTGGAGGAAAAGGTTCGGGCGAAGTATGCCCTTTTGACCGAGGACGAAATTCTGGATCTGCTGGTGAACCGCAAATGGTATGCCACGATCTTTGAAGGAATCAAGGCACTGTATGTCACCACCTCCCACCAAATGACCAACCGCATTGTAGAACTGGTGGAACGGTATGAGGATACCCTGCCGGAGCTGTCGGCTGCCGTTGCTGATTATGAGACCGAAGTCAAGGCCCACCTGGAAAGGATGGGGTTTGCATGGTAAAGAAGGAATATAAGCAGACAGAGCTTGGCGTGATTCCAGAAAAATGGACTGTCTCCACAATTGGAGCAATTGCAGATGTTAAGACAGGGCCGTTCGGCTCGGCACTTCACGCTAATGATTATGTTCAGGATGGAACGCCTATTATTACTGTTGAGCATTTGGGAGAAACGGGGTTAACTCGTCAAAACCTCCCTAAAGTTTCAGCAGAGGATAGACGTCGGCTATCTGAATACTCAATGCAAGAGGGCGACATTGTGTTTAGTCGTGTTGGGTCGGTTGACCGAAATGCATATGTAACTGCTGCTGAAAATGGCTGGCTATTTTCCGGCCGCATTCTCAGACTTAGGGCGAAGAGTGAGGAATTATCCACTCGGTATTTAGGCTACTATTTCAAGGCCGAGGAAACAAAAGAGCGAGTCCGAGGTGTCGCAGTCGGACAAACCATGGCATCCCTCAATACAAAGTTGATGAATGCATTCAAGGTGGTGCTTCCTACTGTAGAAGAACAGAAAAATATTGCCGCGCTTCTGTCCAATATGGATACTTTGATTTCCACGCTTGAAAAACAAATTTCCAAGAAAAAGGCCATCAAGCAGGGAGCAATGCAGGAACTGCTGACCGGCAAACGCCGCCTGCCGGGATTCGAGGGTGAATGGAACAAATGCAAGCTTGGTTCTCTTGGCGTGTTTGTTAAAGGGACGGGCATAAGTCGAAACCAATCTAACTCAGGCAATCTTCCTGCAGTCAGATACGGCGAGCTTTATACGAAACACCAAAATTATGTCACAAACTATTTCTCTCATATCTCCGAAGAAGATCGTGGTATTGGTCAGCTGCATCCACATCGGATTATCCAATGACAAAGTTGGAGCAGCATTGAAATGTTCCGCAAAGGCTGCTGCATATCCGTCCGGCGTTCGCTTGCTGTTGTGGAGCTTATGGGCAAATTCAATCATGCCATGCTTGTAGATCATCAAAGTGCCGCCAAGCTGCGCCAGTTCGCTTATCAGCTTTACAACGCCTACGCCCTTTTGGTACTGTTCATCAAAGGCAGCTCCTACACCGATTTCCTGTGCCGCATTTATGTAGGCAATGGTGTTTTCAATGTATTCATCGGAAAAGATCTGCTGAATATCATGCCCATCGGCGGGAAAGTCGAACAGCGAAAATGGATAGGTGGTACGCATCATCTGCGTAATCTGCAATACGCTTTCCTTTGCGGCGGAAAAGTGTTCTGCCGCAGGTGTTCCGGCTTTTATCAGTTCCACAACTGCCACCAAAGGAATGGCAAGCTGCACAAGCGACCTGATCTGTTCATCGGTGATATTCATGGCAGCACAGCCTATACTGCCCGTGGGCAGGGCATGTCCGGCATAGGTTACTTTGTCCTGCCAGAAATCAAGGCTCGGCAGATTTTGATTAAGGATGCTCATGTGCCTACCTCCAATCTGTCATGTTTTTTGTTTTTCTCTATTATACCATATGATTAGGGCGAAATATAGGACACTGTCATGTTTTTTGAAAGGAGCTTGTCATGCCATCAGCACCCTTTTTTCATATTCTCCCATAATATACATGAAGAGGTGAGACAACTGCCTCTTACACAAAAGAAATGGAGGATAACATTTGGATTTATTCAGCACCGTAAAAACGAACATCAGCACCATCGACGCAGCGGAGCGGTATGGGATTGAGGTCAAGCGGAACGGTAAAGCATTATGTCCGTTCCACAATGACCGCCATCCGAGCCTGTTTGTGGATGATGACCACTACCATTGCTACGCTTGCGGCGAGCATGGGGATGTGATCGACTTCACGGCAAAACTCTACGGTCTGTCCCTGTACGATGCGGCGAAGAAGCTGGCATACGACTTCGGCATCACGCAGGACAAGCCACCCGACAAGGTAATGCAGGAAAAACAGAATAGGAAAAGCGAAGCACAGCGACTCAGAGAAAATGAGAAGCTGTGCTTTTCTGCGCTCATGGAGTATTACAAGCTCCTGCAGAAGTGGATGGTACTGTATGCGCCAAGGGCCCCGGAGGACACACCGCATGGCCGCTTTGTGCAAGCCTGTCACCAGCTCGATTATGTGGAGTATCTGGTGGATCTGCTGATTATGGGAGATTCCCATGAGCGCACCGAGGTGATCGACAGGATGATGACCGACGGCAGGCTGAAAAACCTGCAGACCTATCTGGAAAAAGTGAACAAGGAGGAAAAAGTATTTGAACGAAGATAAAATTTTACACGATGAAGGTAAGGACGAGGACAGCGAGTGGGCGTTCTGGTTTGACGGCAAGAACATCAACGAAGTGCTGTTCTGTCAGCATTTCTTGCAGCTTCATCCCATGAAATGTGTCCGTGGCCGCCTGTTCACAGTGGACGGAATGATTGAGGACGAGGGCGAAATCAGCCAAATGATACTGGATGAAGTACGTGGATGTCTGACAAACGGCGTTGCCAAGGCAGTATCCAATCTGCTTGCCAGTCTGAAGCTCATGGCCTACTCGCCGACACTGCCCGTGGAAACAGACCGTATTCATGTGGCAAACGGCACGTATTTCATGAACGGCACATTTACCGAGGATAAGACCTACTGCAACAATCGGATGAAAGTTCGCTATAACCCAAACGCACCGCAGCCGAAACGATGGCTGCATTTTTTGTCCGATCTGCTCGTTCAGGAGGACATTCCTACCTTACAGGAGTATCTCGGTTATTGTCTGATACCTTCCACCAAGGGACAGAAGATGCTACTGCTCATCGGAAAGGGCGGCGAGGGCAAAAGCCGTATTGGTCTGGTGATGCGCTCCATCCTTGGTGACAGCATGAACACCACAAGCATTCAGAAAATCGAAAACAACCGTTTCAGCCGAGCCGATCTGGAAAGCAAGCTCCTGATGGTGGACGATGATATGGATATGAGCGCACTTCCCAAAACCAACTATATCAAGTCCATCGTCACAGCGGAGTGCAAAATGGATATGGAACGCAAGGGTGTACAGAGCTATCAAAGTCTGCTGTACGCCCGCTTTTTATGCTTCGGCAACGGAGCCCTGACCGCACTCCATGACCAGTCTGACGGTTTCTTTCGCCGCCAGATCGTGCTGACCACCAAAGACCGTCTCTCTGACAGAATGGATGATCCTTTCCTTGCTGAGAAGCTGATGCAGGAAAGCGAGGGCATCTTCCTGTGGTGCCTGGAGGGACTGTACCGTTTCATTGAACCCACAAAGACCAGCAGCGGCACCCGTATGGTGCCCATGACGCCGGACGTGCGGGACTGTTTTGCAACCATTATTGCGAACCGGAAGAAGCAGAAGAAAGAGCCCATCATCGGCGGAAAAAGCCGTTTCCTCTATCTGGACAAGAACGGGATGCCCATGGTGGCACTGCATTGGGAGAAGTATTTTCAGCACATTTGCGACAAGTATAACAGCATTTACAAGGTGCAGATGCCAAAAATCACACCCCATGTATGCAGGCACATCTTCTGCTCCAATATGGCGAAATCCGGCATGAATCCCAAGACGTTGCAGTACATTATGGGCCACAGCGACATCGGGGTCACGCTGAATACCTACACCCATATTGGCTACGAAGATGCCCAAAATGAGATGCTGGAGATCGGTTCTCTGCCACAGGAAAATGTTCGTCTGCCACGCCCAAAAAGGGTGTCGTAAACTCTATTGAATTTACGACACTTTTACGACACTCGATGGAAAATCCATACCAAACGATACCAAATGAAGCAAAAATGCGGTGATCGTGTTTGTTTATATCAAACAAAAGTGTCGCGCACAATCAGGCATAAAATTGTATAAATTGGTATAATTGAGGAAGAAAAACGATGAAAAAAGATCTTATTCGTTTGCCACGATATAGCCGGACTTGTCCAGCGCCAGTTCATCCCAGAACAGCTTCGTCGCCGGGGCGCGTCCCACGCTGATGAACACGCCGTCACAGGCAAGGTCGCGCTCCGCGCCAGTGTTGACGTCTTGCAGCCGAAGTCCCGTCAGGCGGCTTTCGTGCAGCAGAGCGGAAACGGTGCTGTTCCAGCAGAATTCCACGTTGGGCGCGCTCATCAGCGGCTCATGATAGACCTTCGTTGCCCGCAGGCTGTCGCGGCGGTGGATGAGGTAGACCTTTTGGGCAATACGGGACAGGGTCAGGGCATCCGCCGCGGCGGAATTGCCGCCGCCCACCACCGCCACGGTCTTGCCCCGATAGGGCGCGCCGTCGCAGGCGGCGCAGTAGTGAACGCCTTTGCCGACGAGCGTATCCTCGCCGGGAACGCCCAAGGGACGGGGCGACGCGCCGGCGGCGATGACCACCGTGCTGCTCTGAAAGACACCCTCACTGGTGTCCAGCGTTTTGATTTTGCCGGAAAGTCTTACCTTGTAGACCTCTGCCAGCTCCGTCACCGCGCCGAAGCGCTCGGCGCTCTGCTGCATCTTTTCGCCCAGCGTAAAGCCGTCGATGCCGTCCTCAAAGCCGGGATAGTTGTCGATCTGCTCCGTCAGGGCCATTTGCCCGCTTGCGGAGAGCTTTTCCAGCACCAGCGTGGAAAGCCCGGCACGGGCGGCGTACAGGGCAGCGGTGTATCCGGCGGGGCCGCCGCCGATGACGATCATGTCATAAATCTGCTCCATAGCCACGCCCTCACTGCGCCAGCGTTTCCCGGATAAATGTCTCA
>OIZL01001947.1_pt1 | contig 10153 bp, 10 predicted proteins | sample 1588541 | NCBI WGS metagenome assembly OIZL01 (sample SAMN03283285) | human gut metagenome | biome: human-associated habitat; material: feces | host: Homo sapiens | place: Peru | collected 2012 | reverse complement strand
TGCTTTCTATGCATTTGACCCTTGTTCTTCTGTTCCTTCTTTTTCTTTTTTATCCTCTTTATTTTCTTCTTTTTCTTCTTTGTTTTCTTCTTTATCTTTAGGCCTTTTTGGAATAGTTATTGTTTCTTCTATTTTTTGCTTGCTATCTTCTATAATTTTCATAAGTTCTAAATTTTGCTTTATAATATCAGACTTTATCATAAAAATTGCTGCAGTAAGACTTATATAAGAAACAGCTGCATATACCACATCAAAATATTTTATTTCAAAATTTGCAAGTAACAACAATGCAAAATATAACAATTTTAAAATAATTGACAAAGTCATTGCAAATATTGACATATTAAACAAAGCTTTATAATTAATTTTTATTTTTGAAATAAAACAAGTTATTATCCCAAACAAAGACAATGTAAGCACATCTAATAAAGTTGAAAAGAAAAATGTTATTAAAATACTTACTATAATCATCGAAATTAACCCATTTTTGCTATATTCTTCAAGCATTTTCCCAACAAGTGCTTTTTGATCTTCATCAACTGCAATACTTTCAACTTGATAAATAATCTTTTTAGATATATCTAAATCATATTTTAATAAAGGAACATTTAAGTTATTAATAGGCATTCCATTTACCTTAATATTTTTTATCCATCCAGATTTATCAATTACGTTATTTTCTAAAATATTATATTCATCAGGTAAAGTAAACTTTAATGCGTAAATTCCTTCATTTAAATACTTAGAATCATTAATATAATATTGACCTGTTTTATTATCTATTAAAATATCACCATCTAAAGAGATTAGTTCATATAAATTATCATCTTTAAGTTTATATAATTCTATTTTAGATGCTGACACTATTTTATCAATATCTTCATCATAAATACCATTTAAATTATTATCAAGAAATATTCTTCCAGATAACTCAGGAAACAATAATTTTGTTGCAACCTTATTTCCTTTAAATTCACCAGATATACTAGTTGTATTTAAAATTGATAACGGATTCCATATATTTATACTACCTAATTTTTCTATACTTGAAGCTCTAGACTCAGATGAACTTAAAGAAATATTTAATTTCTGTTTTTCTCCTTTAAGTAATTTTTTATTAGATATAATTTTTACCATTATAACATCTTTTAAATCTTTTAAGATATTTAATTCTTTTTCTTCAATATTACTTAAACTATTAATTTCAAAAACTTCTTTATCATAGTTACTTTGAAGGTTCATCCAAAAACTAGCAGGTATACCTAAAGCATACTCTAATCTATTTGCAAACTCAGATGATATATCCTTCTTTCCCCTCACAACCTCACTAATATGTTTAGGAGAATATTCTGTTCTTATAGCTAATTCTTCTTGCGACATCTTCTTTTCTTCCAAAACTTCTTTAATTGTTTCCCCTGGATGAACTAACAAATCAAGGGATAATCCATTCACATTTCCCATCATGATAATCTGCCACTCCTTTCAAATTAACTTTCTTACATTTTCTTAACGAATCATCATCTAATTTTTCTGATAATGGTTCTACTATTAATCTATAATTCCTATTAATTTTAATACCAAAAAGATTATCTAAATTTCCTATAAGAGGATGAGGATCACCCAAGCCGATCTCTAAATACTCTTTAAAATTATCTGCTGCCCTAAGTTGATCTATTCTCTGTTTTAGTGCTCTTGTCATATCAATACCAATAGTCTTCTTTAAGTTCTCAATATCACTTAATTTCTTTTCTAACCTTCTGTTATCAGCTTCGATTTGCAACCTCAACCCTCCTTTCATTTTTAGATTACCTAATAGGTAATTTTATTATATGCTATTTTTCATTTAAATACAACCCTTTTAATAAAAAAAATTGTCTGTTTTAAATTAGATAACTCTATATAATCTTCTTCTTTACCAATTCTTTTTAAATAATCTTTGCCTCCGTCAACTGCAACAGCTCCACAAGAACATCTTTTATAATCATTTGTACTTTTAGACTCTATGATATCTCCGCATTTTTTACATTTGATTTTATTACTAATTATTTCTTCTTTCTTTTCCATAAGTCATCTCCTCATAATGTATTATACCATGACCTTATAGCAATTATGTCCTACCGTTTGTGGTATAATACCATTACAATCATACGGATGAAATCTATATTGTCCGTATCACTGTAAAAAAATCCATTGAAGGTTTTTGCCACTTGAGGCACTTTTCTTCAATGAACTATTCTTAAAACTCAATTTTTTTGTACCTAAATTGTACCTAAAATTATTTTAGCAATACCGATGCCTCACAAACCCTTATAAAATGGGCATAAAAAATGAGAGCACGGTTAAATGCTCTCTTCAGGGGGAAATATTTTTTAGCACTTAAATCATTTTACAATCTAATTCTTACATCCACTTAAAAATATGTCTTTTTCTTTCTTTATAAACAAATAATTTATTAGTTATATAGTTATACATAAACATAATTAGAGATGCTAATACTTTAGCAGTCATATTACCTATATTAAATTCTTTAATTAATAAAAACAATATGAATGAATCTAATGGAAAACCAATTGCTCTTATAATTACAAATGATATAGTTTGCTCTAACCTATCTTTTCTTCTAATTGGTTTATAATTAAATACTTTTCTATTCCAAAAGAATAATACTGTAAATGAAATTGCATAAGATAAAAAGTTTGCTAACAAATAATTACCCTTAGTTATTAAATTAACTAAATAAAACACTAAATATAAAATACATGTACAAACAAATGATACAAAGCAATACTTAATAAATGTCTCGTTCTTATAATAAAACTTTTCTAACTTACTTTTTCTTTTAAATAACCCTTTATTTTTCTTTTTAAACATATTTTTAATACTTCCTTCAAACTAATGATAATTATACCATAAATTTATCAAAAATAAAATGATAGCACATAAACTATGCTACCATCCTACTTTTCATCTTAGTTAATGCCTTTTTTTCTAATCTTGATACATATACTTGATTTACGCCCATTAAAGAAGCTACTTCACTTTGTGTTAAATTATTATAATATCTATTAATAACTAATTTTTTCTCTTCATCAGATAAATAAGAAAAAGCCTCTTTTAAATCAAGCATCATATCATTATCAATCATCTCTTTTTTAGCTGTAACATCTAATAAAGTCATTTCTTTATCTTTAAGGTTAATTTCTTCATCTAAACTTCTAACATTTTTATTAGATAACATATCAAGAATTTCTATTACTTTAGCCTCACTAATTTCTAAAATAGATGCTATATCACCTACAGTTGGATAATATCCTCTTACTTCGTAGTGTTTTTGAATATATTCATTAATCTTTCTACCAAGTCTTATCATATCTTTACTTAATTTAAGTGCTTTATTTTCCCTTACAAAATCACTTATTTCACCTAGAATAAAACTATATGCATAAGTAGAAAACTTACTACCAAGTGATGGATTATACGTTTTTAAAGCTTTTATAATAGCTTTTGTACCTTCCTGATACAAATCTTCAATATCAGCATAATCCTTATACTTCTTACAAATAGAATATATCAAATTACTATTTTCTTCAATTATTTCATTCATTTCATGTGAATTAACCATCATCTATATCACAACCCTTTCAAATACATTTAGTTCGTTTTCTAAATTAACTAATGATTTAAGTTCTTTTATCTCACCACCAAATAAAAAGAATTGTCCATCTGTTTTATTTATTATCCTTCTTAATTTTCTAATCTCTTTTATCCCATTTTGTGATATATCTTCTAAATTATTAACATTTAATACAACGTATTTTATCCCTGTCTTTATAATCACCTCCTTAACTTCATTATCAAATATTTTAATGGCATCATCATCAAATATTCCATATAATCTAACAAATAATATGCCACGCCTAAACTCCATTAATGCTTTAAGCAATTTAATTCCTCCTAGCATTTATATTTAATCACTTTTATATATAAAAAAAAAGAGCTTCGACAATAGCTTACAAAAAGAAAACTATTATTTCTTATCTCTTAAAAAAGATATTAAATCATTTGCATCTTTACCATTAAATACTATGTCATAAATAAGACATATAAAAGGTGCATTTATGTTTTTCTTCTTTATTAAATCATATACTGATTTTAAAGTATAAACTCCTTCTACAGTATTATTATCTAAATACTCTTTTAATTCTTTTGTAGATTTACCTTGACCTATCATCTTACCAAAACTATAGTTTCTACTACTTTCTGATGAACATGTAAGAAGTATATCACCAATTCCTGCAAATGATAAAATAGTTTTTTCATTACCCTTTAATTTTCTAATTAATATTCTAACATCATTTATGCTTTCTGTTAAAAACATAGCTTTAGTAGATTCTATTATATTCATACCACTTAATATACCAGATGCAACTGCTATTACATTTTTCATAGTACCACATAATTCTACCCCAATAAAATCTTTAGTAGGTCTAATTTTTAATATGTCACTTTCTAAAGATTTAATAACATCATCTTTTGTATATCTATTAGTTGCAGCAAGAGATAAACCAATCAAACCATTACTAGCCATATCTTTAGCAAAGGAAGGCCCTGATATAGTACATACCTTTTTAGTTTTAAGTACATCCTTTACTATATTACTAGCAAATAAATTACTTTCTCTATCAATTCCTTTAGATGCAATTACAATATGTTTATCTTTAATATAAGGCCTTATTTCTATACAAACACTTTTTAAATACTTTGTTGCAACAGCTAAAACAACTATATTACTACCATCAAGTGCCTTTTCTATGTTGGTTGTATATAAAATATTACTTGGCATCTTAACGTTTTTTAAAGCTTTCTCATTCATTTTTGTTTTTGTTAAAATATCTATTTCTTCTTTAACTTTAGACCAAATAATTATCTTATTTTTATTATAATTAAATCTTAGTGCAAGTGCTAGGGCATAAGAGCCAGCACCTAATATTGTTATATTCACAGCCTTCACCATCCTAACATAATAATTATATCATAATTTACACTTAAAAATGTAATTATATGAAATAATTTATTTATAGTGTATAATACTTAAGAAGAGGTTTTTATGAAAAGAAAAAAAGTATTATCAATTATATATTCTTTAATTATTACTACACTTATAATTATAGGAACTAGTTTTATTTTAACTGGCAATTTTAAAGCGATTACAATGCACCCTATTTTGTTTTTAATATCATCAGGGTTACTATATAAGATAATTAATGAAATAACAATCCATCTATATGATAAGTTAGATGAAAATAAGATACAGAATTTAGATATAAAGAAAAGTAAATTTAATACTTTACTTAAAGAAAAGCCATTTATTTTTTCACTTATATTTATATTACTTTGCTGGCTTATATATTTAATAGCATTCTATCCTGGAATATTATCACCAGATCCTAGCTATCAAATATTACAGTATTTTGGCATAGATAATAAGTATTCTTACTACTCTATATTAATAGATAAAAATGTTATTTTAACCAATCATCATCCTGTTATTCATACTCTTCTTTTAGGCTCTTGTATAAAGATAGGTTTTAAATTATTTAATAGTTTTAACATAGGACTATTTATATATACATTAATTCAAACATTTATATTAGCAGCTACCTTATCATATACAATAAAATTTATGAAAGAAATAAACGTAAATAAAAAGTATAGAAAACTATGTCTATTTATATATGCATTAGTTCCAGTATTTCCTCTTTATGCACTTTCACCTGTTAAAGATGTTATATTTGGAAGTTTAATAATACTATATGTTATATCACTTTATAAGTTTATAAAAAATAAATGTAGTATGAAGGTTAAAGACATAGTAAGAGAAATTATACTTATCATATTAATTATGTTATTTAGAAATAACGGATTTCATGTTGTTTTATTATCATTTCCATTTTTATTTTTAACTAGTAAGAAAAACTTAAAAAAATACTTATTAATCTTTTTAGTAGTTATATCATTTTATTTTTCATATAATAAAGTTATATTACCACACTTTAAAATAACAAATGGTAGCATAAGAGAAATGTTAAGTGTACCATTTCAGCAAACAGCAAGATATGTAAAAGAACACAAAAATGAAGTAACTAAATCTGAAAAAAAAGCAATTGATAAAATACTTGATTATGATACTATTGATAAAAGATATAATCCTAAGTTAGCAGATCCAGTAAAAAATAAATTTAATAGATATTATACTAATAATGATTTAAAAAACTATTTTAAAGTATGGTTTTTAGAGTTAAAGAAGCATCCTATAACATATATAGAAGCTACTATAAATAATACTTATGGATATTTTTATCCTGTTGAAACAAATTGGTATGTATATATTATACCTAAAAAAATTGTAAATGATTTTGGATTTAACTATAGTTTTAATAGTTTATACATTTTAAGATATGTACTAAGTGCTATAGCATTAGTATTTCCATATATACCATTTATTGGACTTTTTGTTAATATTGGTTTTAATACTTGGATTTTATTATTTATGTTATCTTATCTTTTATATAAGAAAAATTATAAAAGTATTATATATATACTCCCATCCTTAATACTATTATTGGTATGTTTTGTATCACCTGCTAATACATATTTTAGATATGCTCTTCCAAATATATTTTTAATGCCTACACTGTTTTCTATGTTTATTAAAGAAAAAAGATAAATGCCCTTCTATCATGAGTAATTTATCTTTTTTAATGAATTATTATTTAAGCCTACCTTCTTTGTAATTCCTGCACCATTATTTGGTTTATAATGAGAATATACTAAGTCTATAGAAAATAAGAAAACTAATATAACACATAAAATCAATTTCAAATTAGGCGATATATTACTATACAAATTATCTATTAATGGAGCAAAAATATAAGTAAAAGCACAGCCTCCAAGTCCAAATACTATTAATCCTTCAAGGCATACTCTTCCGTTTATATTAAATACATAACTGCTATAATCCCACCATTTCATATGTTTAAAAGTTTCTAAATACCAACCTGTAAAGTATTCTACTAAGCCACATAAAATAAATGCTAAGGCAAACGTTAATATAGGATTATTTCTAAATGGTTTTAATAGTATAAGTACAAAAAGACCACCAAAACCATATATAGGAAGCCAAGGACCAAACATAGTTCCTTTATTAATAAACTTTCCATAATTAACTAAGCCAATAGTAACTTCCCATATCCAACCAACAAAAGCAAATGTAAAAAATAATAATATTAAACTAGTAATGCTATAATCTCTATTATAATTTAAAGAATCTATTTTAGTATAAGATGAAAATCTATTTGTTATTTCTTCTTCTGGATAAACATCATATGTAGCTTTACTATCTAACAAATTATCATTTAAAAGATTTATATTATAAAGGCTCTTATCTTTAGATATTTTTCTTATATTCATATAAAACGCTGAATATATAGCTTCCCTATAGGCATCAAAATAAAATACATTACTTAATTTAAATGTTAGAATACTAAGTATATGCCATGGTATAAAAGTAAGCTGTAGCAAAAATAATTTCCATTTATAACCCATCATCATCTCTTTTGATAATTTAATAGCATCCTTTGTTTTAATATTCGGATTTTCTGCTAATATATATGGAACTAAAAAGTAAGAATAATACTTAATAACACCACCAATAATAGTTAGTCCCCATAAAAATAAATATATATTTTTAACTAGCACGCTAAAAGATGTATGAAGTATTTTTTTTATTTTATAAGTAAATACTAACTTTTCAGCCCGAGTATTTTCATAATTTACCTTTTCTATAAAATATCTAGATTTCCCTACCATAATTGGATATTTTATAAATATTAAATAAGTAATATGTATTATAAGTAATAAAGCTAAAATAGATATAATTTTATAATTTCTTTTAAAAATAATTTTATTAACAGAATTTAAAAATCCTAAGAAAAATGACTTCGAAGATGTAAACTCATTTATTATAAGTGATGATATATCTTTTTCTTTTTTTCTAACAATTTCTTCTTTTTTATTAATATCTTTTGCACTATCTATTACAATTTCATTTATTAATTTAGAATTAGATTTATTTCCTTTTTCAAGCTCTTTTATTGTATAAGAATTCTTATTACTATCATTTATAGAAGATATATAAGAATATCCCCCATTTATAATTAGTAAAGAAACAAATACAACTATTATATTTCTAAAATAGTGTTTTTTAACCATTTCTCTTGCTTTAGCTTTAATACTTTTAAACTTCATAAATACTTCTTACTCCTTTTAATACCCTTTATGTATATGATCAAATAGCATTTTCATAAATAACCATACTGATAATATAATAATTAATACTATTATTATAATTCTAAGCGTTTCATTTTGTTCGCTGCTAAGAGATAATATCAAACTTGCATCTATTATACCAATTATAAGTTCATGCAGCAACTTTTCTATTTTATCTACTGCATTATTAGATGCAGACATTTCAAATTTTATTTTATTATCACCATTATTAATTGTTTTAAAAAATGTTAAAATTTCATTTGGTATATTTATTAAACTCTTAGTATTTTTAATGGCACTACTTCCCATTTCTAATATTTTACTTTTATCTATTATTTTTTCATTATTAGATTTTATATGATTAACAAGTACACTAGTTAAACTAAGATTAGGATTTAAACTTGAAAGAGTTGATTCTATTATAATTATTCCCCTAATTAACATAGTTACATCTTTATCTAAAATCAAGTTATTTTCTTTAAGCATCAAAAACATATCTGATACAAATTTTGTAATATCTATTTCATTTAAATTTGAAGAAGCTGATGAAGTTAAAATAGTTGATATATCTTTTTTTAATTTAAACATATCAACATCGCCTGTTTTTTCGCACATAAGTGTAAGAATTTTAGATACTTCATAATAATCTTCTTCTATTATTTTCATGATGCAATCGTTAAGCAATTTCTTATTTTTTTCCTTTAGCGTTCCCATCATACCAAGATCAATATATGTAATAGCATTTTTTCTAATCATAATATTATCCGGGTGTGGATCTGCATGAAAAAAGCCATCATTAAGAGCTTGTTTTATATAATTATCACTTAAAATGTAGCTAATTCTTTCTAAGTCGTAGTCTTCTTTTTTAAGAAGCTCTATATTATCTAATAATATACCATCTACATATTCCATAACTAAAACTTTATTAGTTGAAATATTACTATATACTTTAGGAGATGAAATATTATTATCATTCATATTCAACTTTTTAAATTTAATTAAGTGATCCTTTTCTATATTAAAATTACTTTCTTCATATGCAACTTCTAATATTTCATCAAGCACTTTATTAAGATCAATTATTTTTATTAATTTATTTTTTATTATCTATAGAACTTTTAATATTAACTAATTCTGATATTGTAATAAAAAGTGTTTTAACAAGTTTAAATATGTTTTTAACAAAAATATTTCCAAGTTTATTTCCTACCATGGTAATAGGCCTTTTGTTAGTTAAATTAGGTATATATAAAGTTATTATATTTAAAAACTTATTTAAACGTTTATTTAGATTTAATGAAATAGATATCAGCATATTTATTACCTCTTTATTTTGTGGTACACCATCTAATGCCTCATTTATTAATAATTATTTAGAAAAAGGTCTAATAAATGAAAATGAGGCCTTAAATTTACTTTGTTGTACACATTTTATTAACCCATTATTTGTAATAGGTGGTGTTGGAACTTATGTTTTTAAAAGCTATAAAATTGGAATTATTATTCTTCTTATGTTATATCTATCTAATCTAATTAAAGCTTTTTTATTAAGAAATAACTTTAATCCTTACCTAGAAAGTAATGTAATAAAAGAAAAAGTTAATTTTAAAGATATTTTCGTAAGTATAATAAAAGAAAGTATGTTAAATTTATTAGTTATACTTGGTATTGTTATTCTTTTTAATATTTTAATAATTCTAATTAAAGAAATATTTAACTTGAGTAATACCCTAAAGGTTTTTATAAATATAATACTTGAAATGACAAGTGGAATACTTAGTATTAAGGCTCTTAATATTAATATTATCTTTAAAATATTATTAGC
>OIZL01001942.1_pt1 | contig 10188 bp, 10 predicted proteins | sample 1588541 | NCBI WGS metagenome assembly OIZL01 (sample SAMN03283285) | human gut metagenome | biome: human-associated habitat; material: feces | host: Homo sapiens | place: Peru | collected 2012 | reverse complement strand
AATAGTAAAAACTTTGTGGTTTTTACTTGACATCCTCGGGGAAACTGTGTGTGGCAGAAAGCATACCAAGGGGGAGTCTGTCTGGTGAGACTTCTTACTATTTTGAAAACTAAAAAATAAAAAAGTTTTCAAAATATGATTTGTACTTAACAAATGGTACAACCACTTATTGATAGTGGTAAATTGAAACTTACTTTGCCGGAAAAACCTAAAAGTTCAAAACAAAAATTTGTGAAAGCATAATTCGTGTATTATATAGAAACACGGAGAAGTGACGCAGAAGCTGATTGCCCCGTTTCTGGTGGAAAGAGAATCTACGTAAAAACCGCTTGCCTAATTTAAAATTCTATGATATCTTTATCTACGAGTTAGCCATAACTAACCAAAAAGAAAATATTATAGTATAGCAGAAACTATCCGGCACATACTTTTACAGAAAGCAGGATTGTCTTAGACGGATGCGTTTCAGAATGGAGGAATTTCATGGATAAAATTTACGTGGTTTACTGGTCACAGTCAGGTAATACACAGGCGATGGCAGAGGCTGTCGGCAGAGGGATCACAGCGGCAGGCAAGGAAGCGGCTGTTGTCTATGTCGGAGACGCTTCTCTGGATGAACTTAAGAAAGCAAAGGGCTTCGCGCTCGGATGTCCGGCAATGGGAGCAGAAGTGCTGGAAGAGTCAGAGATGGAGCCGTTCGTCAGCGATGTGGAAGGTTTCTCAGCAGGAAAGACCATCGCGCTGTTCGGCTCCTACGGCTGGGGCGACGGTCAGTGGATGCGCGACTGGGAAGAACGCATGAGCGGCTGTGGCGCTACCGTTCTCGGCGGCGAAGGACTGATCTGCCGGGAGACGCCGGACGAGACGGCTCTGGCTGACTGCGAGGCGCTTGGACGCCAGCTGGCAGCTCTGTAAGAGCGGACGGACAGCAGAGACAGAAGGAAAAGGCAGGGTGACAGCAATGGAAAATTTCAAGGATGCCAGAATGGATAGAAAGCTGGAGAGTGAATTGATCGGAAATTGTGCGCCGACGCTGGCAGGACTGAAAAGCGCAAATCTTTTCCGGTATCTTTACCGGGATGCGGATACGGTCCTGACGGAGCTTTCGGAGGTCAACCGGCTGCTGAATGAACGGGGCGTATATGTGGAGGCGCTTCATTGGGAAGAGGACGCCGTGCTGGTGTACGCCTACCGGAAAAGTCATTTGCAGCGGGAGCTTTGTGGGGAGCAGGCGCGGGAGATCTTAGACCGGTACGGCTATCCGGCAGGCGATCTGGAAAGCAGCCTTGCCTTTTTGAAAAAGCGACTGCAGGGCTACACCTGCTTTCCGCATGAGATCGGGATCTTTCTCGGCTACCCGCCGGAGGATGTAAAAGGTTTTATCGAAAACCGGGGCAAGAACTGTCAGTACTGCGGTCTGTGGAAGGTGTACGGCAACGCGCAGGAGAGACGGAAGCTGTTCTGTAAGCTGCAAAAGTGCTCGGAGGTTTACCTGCGGGTGTTCGCGGAGGGCAGAGAGCTTTCGCGGATGACCGTCTGCGCGTGACGGAGCTTCGGCGGTCTGGCAAAAACCGTGCCGGGACTGGTCAGATGTTCGGAAATCTGCTATAATGAACCATATTTTATGGGGAAGAAAGACAGGCGGACAGGAGGACTCTCATGGTCAATGCAACCAAGCTGGCACTGGAGGCGGCGCTCAAGAAGCAGCTGCTGCATAAGCCGATCGACAAGATCACCATCAACGATCTGACAGAGGAGTGCGGCATAAGCCGGATGGCGTTTTATTATCACTTCAAGGACATTTACGATCTGGTGGAGTGGTGTTGTGTCGAGGATGGAAAGCAGGTGCTGCAGAATAAGACGACCTACGATACGTGGCAGGAAGGACTGTGCCAGGTGTTCGAGGCGGTTCTGGAAAACAAGCCTTTCATTATGAACGTGTACCGGGCGGTGGAGCGGCAGAAGCTGGAAAGCTATCTGTACAAGCTGACCTACGAGCTGATCGCGGATGTGGTCGAGGAGAAATGTATCAGAAACAAGGTCGCGGAGGAAGATAAGGAGTTTATCGCCGGATTTTACAAGTATGGCTTTGTCGGCGTCATGCTGGACTGGATCGACAGGGGAATGAAGGACGATTATCATGTGATCGTCCGCAAGATCAGCACGATGCTGTATGGAAATATTGAAAATTCGCTGCATAATTTTGAGCAGGAAAAACATAATAGTTAAGAGTCTTTTACAAACAAGGTGGATTGATAAAAAACTTATCATTCCACCTTGTTTGTAAATTGGAGACAGAATCCGGGTAGGCTATGATAGGGGCATGAACAACAAAGAGAATCGTCGAGGCTTCCGGCACAGAGCGGCCGGGAGAGAAAAGAAAGGTGGTATATTACTATGGCAAGTAAGAAAAGTATCGGATTAGGCGTGGCAGCGCTGGCAGCAGGCGCAGGAGTCGTTGCAGCGACAAGAGGAAAGCAGGCTGAGAAGAAAAAGGTAAAGAGGGCGGCGTCGGAGGCGGCAAGAAAGGAATACCGCAATACCGAGCTCGGCAGATACGATAAGAACAGCAAGGGCATTTATTATTCGAACGGAAACTATGAGGCGTTCGCCCGTCCGAAGAAACCGGAAGGGGTGGATGAGAAAAACGCTTACATCGTGGGAAGCGGTCTTGCATCGCTCGCCGCAGCCTGTTTCCTGGTAAGAGACGGACAGATGCCCGGCTCGCACATCCACATTCTGGAGGCGATGGATGTTGCGGGAGGCGCCTGCGACGGAATTTTTGATCCGACCAGAGGCTATGTGATGCGCGGCGGCCGTGAGATGGAGAATCATTTCGAGTGTCTGTGGGATCTGTTCCGCAGCATCCCGTCGCCGGAGATCCCGGGAGCTTCGGTTCTGGACGAGTATTACTGGCTGAACAAGGAAGATCCGAATTATTCCCTTTGCCGTGCGACGGTCAACCGCGGCGAGGACGCGCACACCGACGGCAAGTTTAACTTGAGCCAGAAGGGCTGCATGGAGATCATGAAGCTGTTTATGACAAGGGACGAGGATCTCTACGACAAGACGATCGAGGACGTCTTTGACGACGAGGTATTTAACTCGACGTTCTGGCTGTACTGGAGAACGATGTTTGCCTTTGAAAACTGGCACAGCGCCCTTGAGATGAAGCTGTATTTCCAGAGATTTATCCATCATATCTCTGGACTGCCGGATTTCAGCGCGCTGAAATTCACCAGATATAACCAGTATGAATCCCTGATCCTTCCGATGAAAAAATATCTGGAGGACGCCGGTGTGAAATTCCAATTCAATACTGAAGTCACCAACGTGATCTTCGAGATCAAGGACGGACGCAAGGTTGCCAAGGCGCTGGAGTGCAAGGTCAAGGGCGTGGAGAAGGGAATCGTTCTGACGGAGAACGATCTGGTATTTGTCACCAATGGAAGCTGTACGGAGGGAACGATCTACGGAGATCAGAACCACGCGCCAAATGGGGACGCGGAGGTGCGCACAAGCGGCTGCTGGAATCTTTGGAAGAACATCGCCAAGCAGGATCCTTCCTTCGGGCATCCCGAGAAGTTCTGCTCGGATGTGACCAAGACGAACTGGGAGTCTGCAACGGTGACGACGCTCGATGACAAGATCCTTCCTTATATAGAGAAGATCTGCAAGAGAGATCCGAAGAGTGGAAAAACCGTCACCGGCGGTATCATAAGCTGCCAGGATTCCAGCTGGCTGATGAGCTGGACGATCAACCGGCAGGGACAGTTTAAGGAGCAGGATAAGGATAAGGTCTGCGTATGGGTATACGGTCTGTTTACGGATGTGCCCGGCGACTTCATTAAGAAGCCGATGAAGGAATGTACCGGAATGGAGATCACGCAGGAGTGGCTGTACCATCTGGGCGTTCCGGAGGAGGAGATCCCGGAGCTGGCAGAGAAGAGCGCGGTCTGCGTACCGACCATGATGCCTTATATCACCGCCTTCTTTATGCCGCGGACCAAGGGCGACAGACCGGACGTCATTCCGGACGGCTGCGTGAACTTTGCCTTCCTGGGACAGTTCGCCGATACGCCGAGAGATACGGTGTTTACGACGGAATACTCGGTAAGAACGGCTATGGAGGCTGTCTATGGACTGCTCGGCGTGGATCGTGGCGTGCCGGAGGTATGGGGCAGCGTGTATGATATCCGCGAGCTTCTGGACAGCAGCGTGAAGCTGATGGACGGCAAGTCTCCTTTGGAGATTGAGCTGCCGGGGCCGCTGGATGCGCTGAAGAAACCGCTGCTGCGCGTGATCAAGGGAACCGTGATCGAAAAGGTACTGCGGGATCACAACGTCATCAAGGACGGGATGCTGTAAGAAGCAGGAAAAGAAAATGCGCCTTTGGATGGAGCGATCTGTCCAAGGGCGTTTTGTTCTTCGTGACAGAAAACCGCTTTGTCGGTTGAAAAAAAGGAAGGGTAGTGCTATGATGTAAGAGATATTTTACGCACACTTTTCGGGGAACGGAAAGAATCCGGCAGTCCCGTAAATTTGAAGGAGGCTTTGGCACAATGGAACAGTACAAGCAGGAATTTATCGGATTTATGGTGGACAGTCAGGTTTTGAAATTTGGAGAATTTACCCTGAAAAGCGGAAGAAAATCGCCGTTCTTTATGAACGCGGGCGCTTACGTGACGGGAAGCCAGCTCCGCAAGCTGGGCGAGTATTACGCAAAGGCGATCCACGACAATTACGGGCTTGATTTTGACGTGCTGTTTGGACCTGCCTACAAGGGAATCCCGCTGACCGTGGCGACGACGATGGCGATCAGCGAGCTGTATGGAAAGGAGATCCGTTACTGCTCGAACCGCAAGGAAGTGAAGGATCACGGCGATACCGGCATCCTGCTTGGCTCAAAGCTGAAGGATGGGGACCGTGTTGTGATCATCGAGGATGTGACAACCTCCGGAAAGTCCATCGAAGAGACCTTTCCGATCCTGAAGGCACAGGCAGACGTCGAGATCAAGGGGCTGATGGTGTCGCTGAACCGCATGGAGAAGGGACTGGACACCGACAAGAGCGCGCTGGAGGAGATCCGGAACAAATACGGTTTTGAGGCGAATGCGATCGTGACGATGGAAGAGGTAGTGGAGTGCCTTTACAACAAGCCCTACAAGGGAACGGTTTACATCGACGAGGCGCAGAAACAGGCGATCGATGAATACTATAAGACATATGGAGCAAAATAACGACAGGTAAGGGAGCGGAGGAATATGGAAGAAAAGATTTATAAAGTCATGGGAGGCTCCGGAGCGCTGAACATAGCGATCGGAGTGGTATCTTTGGTTCTCGGAATCGCGGGCGGCGTGCTTCTGATCATCAGCGGAGCAAAGCTGCTGGCAGGTAAGAGCAAGATTTTATTCTAACAGATAGCATGGACAGGAAAAAGAATGGGTGTTTTCGGGCAGACGAAGATGCCCATTTCCAAATTTGGAAGACGGTCAGCGCACAGCCGGGCCGGAAATGAGGACTTATATTATATGGGAAAAAAGAACGGCTATATCTTTACCAACAAGGAACACACGCAGAAGGGCATGATGGCGACGATCCTCGGAGTCATCTCGCTTGGCACGCTGGCATACACTGTGTTTATGAGTTACCGTCAGGACGGAAGCGTCCCGCGGCAGTACGGCGCGGCGACGATGCTTGCGATGATCTTTGCCTTTATCGGCGTGATCCTCGGCGTGGTGTCCCGGACGGAGAGGGACAAATACTATCTTTTTTCCTATCTGGGAATCATACTGAATGTGCTGGCGCTTGCGGCGGTCAGCGTTATTCTGTACGCAGGGGCATATCAATAAAAAGCCGTAAAAGAGTTATCACAGCAGGCTGCTGGAGGAGAAAACGGGATCTGTGCCAGCGCGCACCTGGCACAAACCCGGCAGGAGAAAAAATGTGCGCAGAAATGAGGAAGAATAATGGAAGACTTATATATAGAAGAACAGGACCGGAAGGATCTGGAGCAGGAGCGCTACGGACTGGCTCTGGAGCGTATTCGGGAGATGGGACAGGAAGAGGAGTGCGATCCGGTTTACCGCGCGTATTTTCAAAAGCAGGCGGCGTTTGCCATGCTGATGGAGGAGACTTACCAGAGCGTCCGCAGCGGGGAAATCCGGAAGCTGGGTCTGGAAGAATTGCAGGAGCGCAACCGGAGGATCTATGAGGATATCCTGCCGGAAAACTACGGAACAAGCTATGCGAACCCGGACTATGCGCAGGAATGTTTTGGAAAGGAGATGGGGCAGCTCCTTTCTGCCCTCAGCGCAGAGCTGCGCGGCATGATCCCGGCGGCCTACGAGGAGAATCTGTTTGATCTTATCATACGCATGGAGCTTTTGCTGGAGGTGTACCAGGCGTTTCTGTGCGCTGCGCAGGAAAAGCCGGGAACGCCGGATGCGGAGGAGATCCGCCAGATCCTATACTGGTATTTCAGCGACTATTATGAGCCGGAGTGCACGGAGAGAACGGCGCAGCTTGTGGACGCGGCACATGATTTTGCGCGCCGGATCCTGATGGAGAGCGACCTTTCCGACCTCCGCTATCTGTACTGGTTCGGCGAGTATATCACGGAGAATGAGCTTGCGACGGCGCGTCATCTTCTGGAGATGCCGGAAGAGAAGGTGCGGCTGATGGCAGACACCTATACGGAGGGTTACCGGATCGGGTTTGAAGTGGGAAACAAGGACATTTCGATCAAGAAGACCGTAAACATCCGGTACTGTCTGGGATTTGAGCGGATGATCCGGAAGGCGGTAGAGAATTTTGTGAAGATCGGGCTGCAGTCCACGATCTACCGCGCGGGAAGCAACCTTTTCCAGGGGCGCACGGTGAGCAAGAACGGGTTCTTTGGGGCGAATCCCAACAAGCAGTTCGACTATGACCATAAGGAGGATCTGGCACTGCTTCTGGACAGACCGCTTGTGGAGCGTCGGCTTGAGAGCACCAGAAACGCCTATGAGCGCTGGAAAGAGGAGATGGGCGTGTTCGGAGGTCCGGCGGTGGTGGAGATCTTCGGAGAAAAGCCGTTTGTGCCGCAGGCGAAGGAGAGCGCGTGCAGACTGAACGAAAGGCAGCAGAAATTGTCTGTGGAGTACGCTGCGAAGGCGGGCGCTTTGCAGAACAGCTATATCAAAGGAGAAGAGCGGAGCTTTACCATCATCGCATTTCCAGTGCCGGACATTGGGGAGCGGTATGAGGAGATCTTTGACGAGATCGTGAAGATCAACATCCTGGATTACAAGCTGTATCAGGGGATCCAGCAGAAGGTGATCGACGCGCTTGACCAGGGCAGTCAAGTACATGTAAAGGGGACGAACGGCAACCGCACGGATCTGACGATCTCACTGCATACGCTGACAGATCCTGCAAAGCAGACAAATTTTGAGAACTGCGTGGCGGATGTGAACATCCCGGTGGGAGAGGTATTCACCTCCCCGGTGCTGAAGGGGACGAACGGGATCCTTCATGTGACCAGGGTTTTTCTGAACGAGCTGGAATACCGGGACATCTGGCTGGAGTTCAAGGATGGGATGATCGCGGACTACGGCTGCTCCAACTTTGACGATGAGGAGGAGAACCGCAAGTATATCCGGGAAAATGTGCTGTTCCACCATGAAACGCTCCCGATGGGAGAGTTCGCGGTCGGGACGAATACCACCGCCTACGTCGCCGCCCGCAGATACGGGATCGAAGATAAGATGCCGATCCTGATCGCGGAAAAGACAGGACCGCACTTTGCAGTGGGCGATACCTGTTATTCCCATGCGGAGAGCGTGGTGGTATACAATCCGGACGGAAAGGAGATCATCGCCAAGGACAACGAGGTGTCCCTTCTGCGCGACCAGGATGTGGAAAAGGCGTATTTCCAGTGCCACACGGACATCACCATTCCCTATGACGAGCTGGGAGAACTCTATGCGCAGACAGACGACGGCAGGCAGATCCGTATCATTGAGAACGGCCGGTTTGTGCTGCCCGGCTGCGAGGAGCTGAACCGCGCCCTGGACGAGGCGGACGGAGATAAATAGGTTGCACCGGAGGATAAAATTTAGTACACTGTAAGAAGTGGAAGAAAACTTAAATCAACGTCAGGAGGACACACAGATGGCACAGGTCGGTATTGTGATGGGCAGTGATTCCGATATGCCCGTCATGGCGAAAGCGGCGGATATTCTGGAAGAACTGGGGATTTCCTATGAGATGAAGATCATTTCGGCACACAGAGAGCCGGATATTTTCTTTGAGTATGCAAAAAGTGCAGAGGCGAAGGGCTTTAAGGTGATCATCGCAGGTGCAGGCAAGGCTGCACATCTGCCGGGAATGTGTGCGGCGATCTTTCCGATGCCGGTCATCGGGATTCCGATGAAGACCTCGGATCTGGGCGGTGTGGACTCGCTGTATTCTATTGTGCAGATGCCGTCCGGCATTCCGGTTGCGACGGTAGCGATCAACGGGGGACAAAATGCAGGAATTCTTGCAGCAAAGATCCTGGCAACCTCCGACGAGGCGCTTTTGCAGAGATTGAAGGATTACACCGAGGGACTGAAGGAGAGCGTGCAGAAGAAGGACGCGAGACTGCAGGAAGTCGGATATCAAAACTATTAAATATACTTTGGAGGACAGATCATGGATTACAGGACAGCGGGCGTTGATATCGAAGCCGGTTACAAATCAGTGGAGTTGATGAAAAAGCACGTGAAGGAGACGATGAGACCGGAAGTGCTTGGAGGTCTGGGAGGCTTTTCGGGAGCCTTTTCAATGGAAAAGATCAAAGAGATGGAGAAACCGGTGCTCCTGTCCGGAACGGACGGCGTGGGAACGAAGATCAAGCTGGCGTTTCTGATGGATAAACATGACACCGTGGGGATCGACTGCGTGGCGATGTGCGTCAACGACGTGGTCTGCGCGGGCGGCGAACCGCTGTTTTTCCTGGACTACATAGCCTGTGGCAAGAATTATCCGGAGAAGATCGCAACGATCGTCAAGGGCGTGGCGGAAGGCTGTAAGCAGGCGGGCGCAGCGCTGATCGGCGGCGAGACGGCAGAGCATCCGGGACTGATGCCGGAGGACGAGTACGATCTGGCAGGCTTTGCCGTGGGCGTAGTGGACGAGAAGGATCTGATCACCGGGGAGAATATCAAGGCGGGAGACGTCCTGATCGGAATCGCTTCGACCGGTGTGCACAGCAACGGCTTTTCGCTGGTGCGCAAGGTGTTTGAGATGACGAAGGAAAGTTTGGACACTTATTATGAGGAGCTTGGCACGACGCTGGGAGAGGCGCTGATCGTGCCGACCAGGATCTATGTGAACGCTTTAAAGAGCGTGAAGGACGCAGGCGTGACGATCAAGGGATGCAGTCATATCACAGGCGGCGGTTTCTATGAGAACATCCCCAGAATGTTGCCGGATGGCGTCAGCGCACAGATCGAGAAGGACAGTTATCCGGTGCTCCCGATCTTTAAGCTCCTGCAGAGCAAGGGCAATCTGGAAGAGAAGATGATGTACAACACTTACAATATGGGACTTGGCATGATCCTTGCGGTTGCGCCGGAGGATGCGGAGAAAACGCTTGAGGCGCTCAAAGGCGTGGGAGAGCAGGCGTATGTGGTAGGCAGCGTGATCGAAGGAGCCAAAGAGGTAATCATCAAATAGACAGGAAGAAGAGCGATGTTCAGAGTAGTGGTATGCGTATCCGGAGGGGGAACCAATCTGCAGGCGATCCTCGACGGAATCGATAAGGGACTGATCCTCAACACGGAGATCGTGCGCGTGATCAGCAACAACAGAGGGGCATACGCGCTGGAGCGCGCTGCCGGGGCAGGGATCGATGCCGTGTGCGTGTCCCCGAAAGATTACAAAGACAGAGAGCAGTTTAACGAGGCGCTTATGCAGGCGGTGGAGGAAGCCAGACCGGATCTGATCGTCCTGGCAGGTTTCCTTGTGGTCATTCCGCCGGAGCTGATCCGCCGGTACGAGAATCGGATCATCAATATCCATCCGTCCCTGATCCCTTCGTTCTGCGGAACCGGGTACTATGGGCTGAAGGTGCATGAGGCAGCGCTCAGACGGGGCGTGAAGGTCACGGGAGCCACTGTCCATTTTGTCGACGAGGGAACCGATACCGGTCCGATCCTGATG
>OIZL01001941.1_pt1 | contig 10196 bp, 12 predicted proteins | sample 1588541 | NCBI WGS metagenome assembly OIZL01 (sample SAMN03283285) | human gut metagenome | biome: human-associated habitat; material: feces | host: Homo sapiens | place: Peru | collected 2012 | reverse complement strand
TAACACCTAACTTCTGCATCGCATTAGATATATGATTTCTTACAGTCTTCTCACTAATACCAAGCAGATTAGCTATTTCCTTAGTACTCTTATTACTTACCAATAACATAAATACTTCTTTTTCTCTTTTTGTTAATATATACTTATCCATAAATACCTCTCTTCCCTCTTGGGTGGCCTTATATTATTCATAATATCTTATGCCATATCCTTAAGTTATGTGAGTATTTATCTTATTTAAATTGTACTGAAATATATTTCTTATCTTGAAAATTACTCTGTATAGTTCTCATAATATCATTTGCTAAACTACTAGTATGCTTATCATTATCAATTACTACCCTAATCTGATCTCCATCTATCTTAATAAAAGAATCTAAGTTATGTACATTCTTTACTTTCTCTTCCAATAACTCTTCCTGACTACTAATCTGATTAAGTAATTTAATTTGATCAAAAGCCTTATTCTTATCTTCTACCGTAGTCTCACTATCACCAATAGTATTCTTATATTTATTAATCTCTTCAAGTACTGTATTATTATCTTCTTCTCTAAGCGTTTCAATTAAACTCATCTCATAAATATTTACATTCTCATCTCCAATACCTGTATTTCCATTATTTGTCATCATTAACTCTCTAGGCATTGTTATATAATATACACTAAGAACTAACACTAAACTAAACAACGTTAAAAACCATAAATTCTTTTTATTTATCATATTCTCCTCTTTTCTATTTAAATATATGTCCAATCTTAAAAATATATACAAGAAAAAAGGAAAATTAATTAATTTTCCTACATTTTATCTAGTACCCTTTCTTCCCTTACTACTAACTAATTCTTCTAATTCTCTAGTATTATATTCAGATAACTCACGTTCCTTATTATAATTATCCACCGTAGATATATCTGGTACCATTCTATTAGTAAGCTTATTATACATCATCACATTATTAGTAGCCTTCTTTGCAAATACTCCTAACATACAATATATATTATCTCTAACATGCTTAAATACAATTCTTACCTGATCATGTAATAGTTCCATTACCCCAGATTTTTTATTCTTACTAGTTAAAGTCTTAATCTCCTTAATTGTAAGCTTATTATTTATAAATCTATCAATTAAATCATATACCGTATCATAATATTCAAATGGTACATCATCCATATCAGCAATAAGTAATGCCTTTAATGGATTAACCACACTTCTAGAGTATATTAACTCTTTTACCTTTCCATTATCTTGAATAATCTCTTGTTCCGTTACTTCATCATTAACTTCTTCAATCTCTTCTTCATTAATCTTCTCATAATATTCTCTTAAATATAAATACTTATCAAGTATCTTATAGTAATCCTTAACTGCTTCCCTTCTCTGTCTCCTATCATGGTATACTTCCTTATCAGTAAGTAAATCATAGTATACTAACATATCACTCAAATATCTATCCATTAATCCTATAATAATATAATTATACTCATCATTAGTAATATTATATTTCTTATAACCAGAAATAAATTCTATCATATCATCAGTATTAATACTATCTAAACTATCAATAATCTCTTTCTTTAACTTATCTATTGTATCTTTTCTACTATCATCTATTACTATTACATCATTCTCTTGATATCCCGCTTGTAAAATATTAGGAATCTTCTCATATAATTCTTCAGTATATAAATTCTCTTTTGTATTATCACTATTATTAGACATCAATTTTCTATTATATAATTCTATCTCATTAATCAAAAGCAATTCTTCCTTATTATTAATTACTCCCATTAGTTGATAATAATTAATAATCTTCTTAACATTATATATATCATACTTACCCTCTAATATAGGACTACCTTGTCTTAAATTTAAACGCACCCTCATAGCAGAACTTACCATACTCCTACTATTAAGTCTTCTTTTCTCTATACTACTAATATCCTCTTCTATCTTTTTAGCATCATTTCTTATAACATTAATAAACTTATTTATCTCACTCTTCTTACTCTTATCTAACTGAAGTCTATTTAATACCCTATAATATTCCATCTCATATATATCATTCTTATATATAGAATTAAATAATATTGAGATCATTATATTATTTTCCTTCATCTCATCATAATCACCATTTAATAGTATCAATAACTCATCATACATAGCTTTCAAAGTAATCTTCTCTTCATATTTTTCACGAAGTCTACTACTTCTTTCAATATAATCATCAAGAAGTCTCTGTATCTTCTTTATATTACTATTATTTTCCATATATCATACTCCTACTCTCTAGTATAAATATACCACAAAAAAAAAGAACAATCAATATGTTCCCTTTAATACATTCCTTGAATCTTCTTAATCTGTTCTGGAGTTAAAGCCTCTACCTTCCAATTACCATCATTATCTTTCCTAACCTTCACTTCTAAAGTATATTTAACCTTATCTTGTGTCTTCTCTAATCTACCTAACTTCTCCTCATCATAACTCTCTTTAGTATAATTATCACTATCAAAAGTAAGATCACTAATAGCCTTCTTATAGTCTACTACCTCTATTTCTACCAATACCGTTGCATTATCCCCATCAATCAGTTCATCCTTAATCTCATATGATAAATTCTTATATTGTCGTTCTAATAACTTACGATATCTCTCCTTATGATCTTTAGTCAAATCTTGCTGATTAACCACATTATCTATTCCCATACTAATATCTTCATCTAACTTTTGATACTTTGTAAATAAATCTTCCACCCTACTAGTAGGACTATTCCCCATAGTACACCCTACAAGCATTAAACATATAATTATTAATAAATAGATTTTCTTCATATCCTCACCCATCTATATTATTTACTAATAACTGTATTTCTATACTATAAATTATATTTATTTAAATTATCTACAATAAATTCACTACTATATCCTAATGATAATAAATTATTATAAATCTTATTCCTAATATTATTCTTATTTCTATTACTCTTAATCAACTTATTAATCTGTTTATTAATTTTTTCTACTAATAAATTATCATCTATCTCATAAATATATTTCTTTATAATCTTATCATCTATCCTATGTTTCTTAAGTTCAAGTTCTATTCTATAAGGACCCATCGTTGTAAAATTCATCTTATCCTTAATAAAAGCTCTAGTAAATACTTCATCATCAAGAAGTTTATTTTTAATAAGTTTATCTATCACTATATCAATTATATCAATAGGAATATCTTTCCTCTCCATATATTCTCTTATTTCATTTATACTTCTAAGTCTTACCCCAATATAATTAACACACTTATTATATATATCATATTTATCATTATCTTTAATTACTTCACTAAGTATATCATAATCAATATCCTTCTTATATAATAAATTATATTTAATAATAACATCTTCTTGTAAATTAATCTTTTTTCCATCAGAAAATAGTACCTGATAATTACCATTTCCCTTCTTAATATATTTAGTTATTTCCATCATATCACCACAATAAGTATAACATCCTCTTACTCCAAAGTCAATGATATATAAAACATTCTTTCGATATATAAAAGAAGATTAATTTTCCTTAATCTTCTCTATTTCTTCCTTGTTTAATCCAGATACTCTAGATATAGTAGCTATATCTATATTCTCTTTAAACATCTTTTTTACCATCTCAATAGTGTTTGTGGCAATGCCTTCCTTAATTCCCTCTTCTTTCCCCTCTTTAATTCCTTCCTCTTTTCCCCATGCTTTCATAGTGTTTATATATAGTCTTTCTTCATCTTCATCACTTAATAACTTTACTATCTCATCATCATTATTAACTTTAATTGCCTCATTCTTTAACTTAGCCATATGTTTATCACCATTTATGTTTTCTAGTTCTTTCTGACTCATATCAAGCATTCCCAGTAAACACATCTCCTTTTTTCCATTATAACATAGTCTAGCCATTTCTGTTATATTAATTTCATATATTTTAAAGTTATCAATATAATCTCTATTTAACTTTTTATCATGTAATGTATACTCTCCAATTAAAGGAAAATGAGGGGCATCTTTTTGTTCTACGGATAAATTTATCTGAATAATTCTATCCATATCATTATAACTTTCTCCCGTATCAATTGAGTCACTATATAATTTAAATATAAAAGCAGCATTCCTTCTTTTAAAATAGTTATAATTACTACTATTAATCTCTATATTAATCTTATCATGCCTTGTTTTTACAACAACATCTAATATTTTTCTTCTAATTCTTACCTTATCATTATTAAGTTCTGTTAATAAGATCCTCTCTATTTCTACCTCCTCATGAATTACTTCTTCAATTAGTATCTTAAGCAAATCCCAATTTTTCTTGTTTCCAAATATTGTTTTAAATACTAAGTCTCTTCTTATTTTATAAAATTCTGCCATAGTATTCCTCCTTTCAAATCATTTATATCAGATAAATAATTCAAAGTCAAAATACAATTTTTAAAAATCTGCATCACTATTTTTACAAAAAAAATTACAGATTTTTAAATACTGTAAAAATACACTCCAAAATATATAAATAACTGTTAATTTTATCACTTTAAAAATTAACAGTTATTCAAAATTTATAAAATTAATATTTTTTACTATTTTCTTCTTACTTTCTTATATACTATAGCACTAGCATTATCACATCCTGGATATATTTTCTTTAAGTAATCATCCGTATCATTTTCTATTTCCTTATTAACTTCTATTTGATGATATTTAGATAATTCTGTTAATAAATATGCTGATTTTTCTTTTTTTAAACATTCCTTTATTTCTTTTTCTTTTAAAATATCACTAACTCCATCAGTTAAAATACATAGACTATCATATTTATCATTATATATTTCTTTAATATTTAATTTAATTAAAGCATTTTTCATAATACAATTAGTAATTAAATTATTATAACGATAAAATCTTAATTTATCTCTATCTTGTCTATTTCTTGGATTAAATCTATCAAATCCTTCAGAATCATCCTTTGTTATAAATCTAAATGTATTATTATTTAATGAATATATTCTACTATCACCAATATTAACAATATATGTCACATCATCTAATACTAAAGCCATCGATAAAGTAGTACCAGAGTCACATCTTATCTTACTTACTACATCCTCTATTATTAAATACATTACTTCTTCTAAAAGAATATCATCTAATATTCTTAAATATTCTTCCTTTTCATAACTAAAATATTTTTTAATAGTATTCACAAGACTATAACTAGCACCTTCTCCGTTATTAAGTCCTCCCATACCATCAGCTACTAACATTAAAATATATTTTCCCTTTGTAATAACTAATAAACTATCCTCTTGTTCACATCTTGTAAGACCTACTGTTGAAGATATAGATATTTCACTATTATCACTTAATTTAAATACTTGAGAATATTCTTTATCTAATACTATTTTCTTATTATCTATTATCTTCATATCAGTCATAAATACTAAATTATCCATATCATCTCACCTCGTTTTAGTAGAATATCACAATATTTAATATTTGTCAAAGAAAAGACTATAAGTTTCCTTATAATCCTTATTTTATTTATACTTATTTAGATAATACATCACATATCATATCAGTAAGTTCTTGAGGATTTTCTACCGGTAATCCTGATATAAGTCTAGCCTGATTATATAGTATCTTACTATATTTATCTATATCATCTGACTTACCTTCTTTATACAATTCTTTTAATTTCTTACTTATCTCATGATTATCATTTATCTCAAGAATTGTTTTAGCATGAACATTACCCTCTTCACTAGGCATTGAATTAATAATCTTTTCCATTGAAGTAGATAATTCTCCTACTGAAGTTAAACATACTGGATGATCTTTAAGTTTATTAGTAAACTTAACTTCTTCTACATGATCTTTAAGACTATTCTTAACTGCTTCTAACATATCTTTATTATCTTCATTAAGTTTCTTAATTACTTCTTTTTCTTCTTCACTAAGAGTATCTACCTCATTATCACAAACATTCTTAAACGTCTTATCTTTATAAGTATTTAATATCTTAACTACAAATTCATCTAAATATTCCGTTAAATACAATACTTCATATCCCTTATCTAAGACCATTTCCACTTGTGGAATCATCTTAATATTATTAATACTATCCCCCGAAGCATAATATATTTCTTTTTGTTCTTCCTTCATTCTTGATACATATTCAGATAAACTAGTATATTTCTCATCCTTAGAACTATAGAATAATAATAAATCTTCTAACTTATCTCTATTAGTACCATAACTACTATAAATACCATGTTTAAACTGCATACCAAAAGCCTTATAAAATTCTTCATATTTTTCTCTCTCATCATGCAAAAGTTCTTCTAATTCTTTCTTAATCTTATTTTCAATATTCTTCTCAATTAATTTAATTTGATGATTACTTTGAAGAGTCTCTCTAGATATATTTAATGCTATATCTTCTGAGTCTACTATTCCTTTTACAAAACTAAAATAGTCTGGTATAATCTCTGAACACTTATCCATAATCATTACACCACGTGAATATAATTGAAGTCCTTTCTCATATTCCTTAGTATAATAATTAAATGGTGCATGACTAGGAATAAACAATAATGCTGAATAACTAGTAAGTCCTTCTACATCACTTCTTATTACCCTAAGAGGTTTCTCATAATCATAGAACTTATCAGTATAAAAATCATTATATTCTTCATCCTTAACATCTTTCTTATTCTTCTTCCAAATAGGAATCATACTATTGATGGTCTTTTCTACTTCCTTTTTCTCATCTCCTACCATCATCATCTTTATTGGATATCTTATATAATCAGAATACTTCTTGATAATACCCATAAGTTTATATTCTTCTAAGTATTCACTATACTTATTATTCTCATCATCATCTTTTAAATATAATACTACTTCAGTACCTATAGTATCTTTATTTCCCTCATTAATAGTATATCCACTAGCACCATCACTCTCCCAAGTATAACTCTTACTACTATTAACTTTCTTACTATTAACAATAACCTTCTTAGCTACCATAAAAGATGAATAGAATCCTACACCAAACTGTCCAATAATAGAAATATCTTTCTTCATTTCATTATTTTCTTTAAATAGTTCAGATCCACTTTTTGCAATAGTACCTAAGTTTTCTTCCAACTCTTCCTTATCCATACCAATACCATTATCTTTTATAGTAATAGTTCTTTCTTCCTTATTAGGAATAACCCATATTTCTAATTTATCCTTCTTAACTTTAATATCTTTATCTGTTAATGATTGATAATATAATTTATCAATAGCATCACTAGCATTAGATATTAATTCTCTTAAAAATATTTCTGGATTAGTATAAATAGAATTAATCATCATATCTAATAATTTTTTTGATTCGGCTTTAAATTGTTTCTTTGCCATATTATCACTTCTTTCTGTATTTTTAACTACATCTAAAATATACCACTTATTTTAGCAATTGTCAATATAGATTGCTAAATATTTTTATTATATTCCCATAATCCTAAATGTCCTGATATTTCTATTGGCTTATCATACTTCTTAATATTAGTAAGATGCCATGCATATTTTTCTACATATATACTCTTAGAGTATACTATACTATTTTCATTAATTAACTTATTACTAAACTTCTCATCTACCTTTATACAGTCTATAAGTTCAGCCTCTCCAATAATTGCTCCATACTTATATTCTAATTCATAACACTTAAATCTATCTATACTCTTCTTATCTATCCCTTTACTAGTATGAATTAATATTTTACCCCTATATTTAGTCTTCCAACTTCTAAATTCATATTCCTTGTATCCATTAATAATTAAACTAGCCCAAGGTTCTTTAATACTAAGCACTTTCATTATATATCCTCCACTAAAAAGACTACTAACATATGTAGTAGCCCTTGTCTTTAATAATTCTTTACTCTCATTTCAAAATATGCTTGTGGATGACTACATACTGGACATACTTTTGGAGCTACCTTGCCTACATGTACATGTCCGCAGTTTCTACATACCCACACAATAGATTCTTCTTTATTAAATACTCTATCTTCCTTAATATTATCGATAAGTGCACGATATCTCTCCTCATGTTCACGTTCTATCTTAGCAACACCTTCGAATAATTTAGCGATTCTATCAAAACCTTCTTCATTTGCTACTTTTGCAAACTCATCATACATCTCTGTCCATTCATAATTCTCTCCCATTGCAGCATCTAATAAATTCTCCATTGTACCAGGAACTTCTCCACCATGCAATTCTTTAAACCACATCTTTGCATGTTCCTTCTCATTACCAGCAGTTTCCTCAAATATTGCTGCTATTTGTTCATATCCCTCTTTCTTAGCCTTTGATGCATAATACGTATATTTGTTTCTAGCTTGACTTTCCCCAGCAAAAGCCGTCATTAAATTCTTCTCTGTTTTACTTCCTTTTAATTCCATTATTTTTTTCCTCCTTAATACAATCCTTACATATTCCTGTAAAGTTAATGTCATATTCTAGTACTCTTCCTATCTTATAAGCATTATTAGGAATTACTATCTCTTCATATATATCAATAATTTTTCCACACTTATTACAAAAGAAATGATCATGTCTTCCTCTTTTAGCATCATATCTATCTACTAAACCCTTCTTAATCCTAACAATCTTTCCTTCTTCAACTAATAAATTTAAATTACGATATACTGTTGCCAAACTAATATTAGGTATTATCTCTTTAGCCTCTTTATATACCCCTAAAGCATCTAAATGTGCATAAGAATTATTAATAATATCTAATATTGTCATCTTTTGTTTAGTCATTCTCATAAACATCTCTCCTTAATAGGAATGATTACTAATAACAATATATCATACAATAAATATAATGTAAATACTTTTATAAAAAATATTTTTCTTTCATTACTTTTATAGTAAATAATCATATAAGGATTGATAATATGAAAAAAAGAAAACTAAAATGGTTTAATATCATTATATTCATTACTATTATAATTTTATTAATAACCCTCTATATTTCACTCAAAAATATCCTTTCATGGTATATAGATTCTAAAAAGACCTATAATGAACTAATCAAAATTAATGAAGAAATTATTATTAATGATATTATAGATAATAATAATACCACCATAATACCACCTATAGACAACCTTGAAGAAACTAACCCTTATTTTAATTATATCAATATGAATCTTATTGATGTTGATTTCTCTAATCTTTTATCAATAAATAGTGATACATCTGGTTGGATCCAAGTACCAGGAACTAATGTTAATTATCCTTTTGTAAAAACTACTGATAATTCCTTCTATCTAAATCATTCATTTGATAAAAGTTTTAATAGTGCTGGATGGGTCTTTTTAGACTACCGTAATCATATTGACAACGACAAACATTTAATTCTTTATGCACACGGAAGATTTGACAAAACAATGTTTGGAACCCTAAGAAACATTTCTACTAATGGCTGGTTAAATAATCAAGACAATTATATTATTAAATTATCTACCCCTAAAGTTAATTCCTTATGGCAAGTATTTAGTATCTATAAAATACCCAATACCATTGATTACTTAAAAGTATCCTTTGTAGATGATTAAGATTTTTTATCATTTACTAATATGTTAACAAATCGCAGTGTATATAATTTTAATACATCTATATCTTATTTTATACACTCAATATGGAAACGAGAAAACCGTAGTGACTTTTTAAACACAAAGCGTCCTAAGGAACAACCTAGAATAAGTAGGAAATGGAAATATTGGAGTAAATCTATAACAAAATGAAAGGAGAATTCTAATGAATGATATGCAAAAACTTGGCAAAGTTGAAGCTATGGGGCTAAGCTTGGCAGTTATTAGTAACAACATAATTTTTAACATGACATCAGTTATTTTCAATAGCTGTGGATCTGGTTCATGGCTTAATGTTTTGTATGTAAGCATTCTATCAATATTGTTTATGTTAGTTGCAATATTTCTTTTCAAACGTTTTATAAGTTATGATATTCTAGATGTTTCTGAGTACTTAGGTGGTTCATGGCTTAAAGGAATTATGGCTATTTTATTTATTGTGCTCTTCATGTCATTTTCTGCAGTATCTCTAAGGTATTATGTGAATGATTTG
>OIZL01001937.1_pt1 | contig 10213 bp, 10 predicted proteins | sample 1588541 | NCBI WGS metagenome assembly OIZL01 (sample SAMN03283285) | human gut metagenome | biome: human-associated habitat; material: feces | host: Homo sapiens | place: Peru | collected 2012 | reverse complement strand
GTGAAGATTTTCAGTTTTACTTTTTTGTACAGGCTGATCGTGGCACTTTTGCAGCCGGTGGCAGATCAAAGACTGGTGGAATGTGTGCATGGTGTGGCGCTGAGATCTACGAAGATGACGAAATCTGGTACGACGGATTTTCAACGTACATTCACGATGAGTGCGTTGAAAAAATCGAGGCCATGCCAGACGAAGCACCGATAGCTGCGTTTATCCGGGAAGATTACCGGCAAACGACCATGCGGAAGATCGTAGATGACCGATGGGCGAGGGAAGAGCATGAAGTTTGAAATTGTAAGGGCGCTGGACGGAAAAGGCATGATGGAGACGGATTATGAATTCTGCATCCCGTCAGATGATACTATCCGCAGCATGATAAAAGCCGGTTATAAGGCATACAAAGACGGTCGGGTTTATAAACCGAAAGATGGAGGAAAAAATGGTACAGTTAGGACAAACGGTAAAAAAGGTCGTTAGCTTTGCCCCAGAACGAAATATAAATCAGTTCAACAGTGAAAAGAAGACACTCTACGGAAAGGTTATTTTTGTTCATCCAAAGAGAAGATTCTACACCGTGGAATTCTCACTATGGAATGGGAGTAAAATCCGCTCATGCTATACGGAGGGATTGTAATGGGAAACGGACTCACATACGCGCAGAAACTTGCGATTGCAAGGCAAACTGAACTGACCATTGGTGTTGACACCGGTTTTCAAAAGGCGGCAGACTTCTTTTCTATCGCGCTTTACGAAGAAGGGTTTGGAGAACAACGGCAGGAAAAAATCGCCCGTCGCGTCATGGAACTTGACCAAGAGTATGGGGATGCGTGGACTGGATGCGTGGAAGCAGATTACAAGCAGGAACAGATAGACCGTATCCTGAAAAAAGCATACGGAAAGAATTTTACCCCGTTCTTTGAACGGAATCCGTATATAAAGAAATTCAACTATGCAGGGAAAGGAAAACGTTAATGCAAAAAGACAAAATAACAGTGGTCGAAACGGCAATGATGTTTGCAGAACATCCCGAAAAATTCTTTCCAACAACACAGGTAGATATTGTTGTATTTCCTGAAGGGCGAGAGAAAAATCCCGAAAAATTCATTGAGGTGCCATCGATTTTAGGCCCAGTACCCATGATGATACGCCGCACATTGGATTATTTGCGTACCAATATTATAAAGGAGCGAATCACCAAGCCTACTGATGACGAGCATTCAGTAAAGGTGTTCAATTATCCGTTTCAAGCATTAGAAGAAGCGGTTGTAAATGCCCTATACCACAGAGACTACAAAGAACGTGAACCGGTAGAAATCACCATCGAACCCAATAGAATCAGCATACTGAGCTATTCTGGACCTGACCGGTCTATAAGTATGGAGTCGCTTAAAGAGGCTAACATTCTTCGGTCGCGCAGATACCGTAATCGCAGATTAGGAGAGTTTCTTAAAGAATTGGACCTTACCGAAGGTAGAGCCACAGGGATTCCCACTATACAGAAGAAACTCAGAGAGAACGGTTCGCCTAAAGCAACGATTGAAACAGATGAGTCACGTTCCTATTTCTTGATTGACATACCAGCCAGAATAGATTTTGTCCAAGATGCGAACAGTATTAGAGACTCTGATATAGAGCAAATTAGAATTAATTTGTCCAAGATATGTCCAAGATATGTCCAAGATATGTCTATGAGCGAATTAGGCTTCTTGGCTATTTGCCTTATAAGAGCAAAGAAAGAGGTCTCTGCTCAAGAGATGTTGGAGGGAATAGACAAAATATCTTACAAGCAAAAGAAGCGAAAGTATCTTGAAAAATTACTTGCAATGGGGGCAATCTCAATGACCATACCCAACAAACCTACCAGCAAGAACCAGAAGTATGTCCTTTCTGATATAGGGCACGACATTATCCATACTTAAAATCCATTACTTGCTTTTTTGACAGTCCCCGTATGCTATGGGGACTGCGTGGTTCGTTCTTCATTTTTTGGCGGAGTTTTGTTTTGAATGTGAAGTTGGAGTGGGGATTTGTATAAAAATTCATTAAAATATTGGCAAAATTCTTCTATTTACAATTTTTATTACTACCTTTGTCTGATTGATGTGGGAAAGAAAGTCAAGTACTTACAGCACTGTTTAGCCCCCAATAATTAATTTAAATACGCTACTGAGCCAAAAAATTTCATTTATCCACCAACTCACAAATCATTGCTATCGTGAAGAATAAAAGAAATCGACTCCAAGTAATTATAGAGTTAGTAAAAAAGAACTGCATCGGAAGCCAAAACGAGCTTGCCGAACTGCTGAAGCAGCATGGTATCGAGGTGACGCAAGCCACCCTGTCGCGCGACTTGAAGACACTAAAGGTGACGAAAGTGGCTAACGATGCGGGCGAATACATGTATATCATCCCCGACAGCAACGAACTGCAAGACTCTATGCTCATGAAGGGGCAGAAGGGACTTACAGGCGGTGCGCAAATCGGGTTTGTGTCGCTTGACTATTCTGGCAACATCGCGGTAATCAAGACCCGAAACGGCTATGCCACCGGTCTGGCATACGACATCGACATGAGCCACGCCCACATGGTGCTGGGCACTATCGCTGGTGCCGACACGGTGTTCGTGTTGCTCCGAGAGGGCATCTCGCGCAAGGAATCGAACGAGTTTTTTGCCCGATTCCTGCCTGCCGACATCATCGGCTAAGCCCCCATTCACGGCCTTTTTCTGAAAGGTGACACGCTTTCACACACGAAACTACACACTAATTTGATTTTTTCTCGACACGCCTCACATATATTTATGTGCGGGCTGTGACTTTAGATAATAACGGAATTTAGAAATTTGATTCGTAGTAACAAAAAAAATGATTGACATCAAAGACATTGAAATTGTGGTGGCTGGAGAGTCGCATCTCAAATACATAGATGAGATTATCGACACGATGGCGGCAGCCGCCAAGGTTCGTGGCACTGGTATCGCTCGCCGTACACACGAGTATCTGGAAAAAGTGATGCGACAAAACAAAGCAGTTTTGGCGCTCTACCACGGCCGATTTGCAGGGTTCAGCTACATCGAAAGCTGGGACCACCAATTGTTTGTAACCAACTCAGGACTTATTGTTCACCCCGATTTTAGAGGTATCGGTGTGGCTACTATGATCAAACGACGAGTTTTCGCCTTAGCTCGCGAACGCTATCCGCTTGCTAAGGTGTTCAGCCTCACCACTGGCGCTGCCGTGCTCAACATGAACACGAAGCTCGGCTTCAAGCCCGTGACTTTTGAAGTTCTCACCCGCGACGAGCAATTCTGGAAAGGTTGCGAAAGTTGCGTGAATTTCGACATTTTACAACGCAATGGCGGCGCTAAATGCCTGTGCACTGCACTGCTCTACGACCCCGCCGAACATATCAACGAAGAAATCACATACGACACCGACATGAATACAAAAGGCAAAAACAAAGAGCGCAAGAAAGTGGTGCTCGCCTATAGCGGCGGACTCGACACTTCTTTCGCCGTGAAATATCTTTCAGAAGACTGCGGCTACGCCGTTTACACTGCCACTGCCAACACTGGCGGCTTCAGCGCCGAAGAGTTGGAGACTATCGAGAAAAATGCGCTGGCACTGGGCGCAGTGAAGCACGTGAACCTCGACGTGACGCAAGAATATTACGAAAAGAGCATCAAATATATGGTGATGGGCAATGTGCTGCGCAATGGCACCTACCCTATTTCTGTAAGTTCGGAGCGTATGTTCCAAGCCATCGCTATCATCAACTACGCCAAGGAGATTGGCGCCGATTGCGTGGCACACGGTAGCACAGGCGCAGGCAACGACCAAATCCGTTTCGACCTCACTTTCCAAGTGCTGGCTCCCGAAATCGAGGTCATCACCCCTACGCGCGACCTCTCGCTCACTCGCGATTATGAAATCAACTACTTGAAGGACCACGGTTTCGAAGGCGACTTCAAGAAACTCGAATACAGCTACAACGAAGGCTTGTGGGGCACAAGCATCTGCGGTAAGGAAACGCTGCACAGCAACGAAAATTTGCCAGAAAGCGCATTCCTGCGTCAGATGACAGCCAAAGAGGACAAGCGCATCACCATCGACTTTGAAAAGGGCGAAATCGCTGCCATCAATGGCACCGCCTACCCCGACAAGGTGAAGGCAATTCAAGACCTTGAAGAGATGGTGGCTCCTTACGGCATAGGCCGCGACATCAACCTCGGCGACACCATTATCGGCATCAAGGGCCGTGTGGGCTTCGAGGCTGCGGCTCCATTGCTGATTATTGCCGCCCACAAGTTGCTCGAAAAATACACCACCACCAAGTGGCAGCAATACTGGAAGGAGCAACTGGGCAACTGGTACGGCATGTTCTTCCACGAAAGTTACTATCTGGAGCCTGTGATGCGCGACATCGAGGCCTACTTGGTGGAGTCGCAACGCAATGTCACCGGCCGTGTGATTATCGACCTGAAGCCTTACCGCTATGAACTGGTGGGCGTGGAGAGCGACTACGACTTGAGCAAGACCAACTTTGGCGAATATGGCGAAATGAACAAGGCTTGGAGCGCCGACGATGTGAAGGGCTTCACCAAAATCTACGCCAACCCGCTGAAGGTGTATCACTACAACCAAATCAAGAACGGCAAAGAGGAGGATTTGTAGAGCGATGATTAAAGCAGGTATCATAGGTGGAGCCGGCTACACCGCTGGCGAACTCACCCGACTTCTCATTTGCCACCCTGAGGTGGAATTGAAATGGATAAGCAGCACCAGCAACGCCGGAAACCGTGTGGACAGCGTGCACCAAGGACTCATCGGCGAAACCGACCTTGTGTTCGTGGCCGACACGCCGTTGAGCGAAATCGATGTGCTGTTTCTCTGCACACCTCACGGATTCTCGAAGCCTTTCCTCGAAGAGCATAAGGGCGAGATTCCCGAATCGCTCCGCATTATCGACCTTGCGCAAGATTTCCGCATCGCCGACGGTGTGCACGATTTCGTGTACGGTTTGCCTGAACTGAACCGCGAGCGCATCACCACCGCCACCAAGCATATCGCCAACCCCGGCTGCTTTGCCACCGCCATTCAGTTGGCATTGCTCCCACTGGCGAAAAACGGCTGGCTCAACGCCGATGTGCATATCCATGCCGTGACGGGCAGCACCGGTGCTGGCGTGAAACCAGGCCCCACGAAGCACTACTCATGGCGCAACGACAATGTGAGCATCTACAAGCCTTTCAAGCATCAGCATTTGCTCGAAATCCGCCAGTCGCTCACGCTGCTCCAACCTGGTTTTGATAGCGAACTCGACTTCATTCCGATGCGTGGTTGCTTCTCGCGCGGCATCTTCGCCACGCTCTACCTGCGTAGCGATGCCGAGTTGGAAGATGTGAAGCGCGCTTACGAGGAATATTACGCTCCTCACGCGTTCACTTTCGTGACCGACAAGGAAATCGACCTCAAAGATGTGGTGAACACCAACAAATGCCTGATTCACGTTGATAAAATCGACGGCAAAATCCTTATCACATCTGCTATCGACAATTTGCTGAAAGGCGCAGTTGGCACCGCCGTACACAATATGAATCTGCTCTTCGGCTTGCCCGAACGCACCGGCCTCGCCCTCAAAGCCTCAGCATTTTAACAATCTCACACAGATTCAACAGATTAAACAGAAAAAAGCAATCTGTTGAATTAAAAAATCCGTTGAATCTGTTGAATCTGTGTGATAATCCAAAAGAAGAAAGTCATGAAATTATTCGACGTATATCCATTATTCGATATCGAGATTGTGAAGGGCGTGGGCTGCCACACCTACGATGCCAGCGGCACCGAATATCTCGACCTTTACGGTGGCCATGCCGTGATTTCGGTAGGCCACAGCCACCCCCACTATATCGACGCGCTGAAGAAGCAAGCCGAAAACCTGGTGTTCTACAGCAATTCCGTAATCAACAGTCTGCAATTGCGCTTGGCTGAAAAACTGGGCAAGGCGTGTGGCTACGACGATTACCAACTTTTCCTCATCAATTCTGGTGCGGAAGCCAACGAAAACGCAATGAAGTTGGCATCGTTCCACACTGGCAAGCCACGCGTGATTGCTTTCAGCAAGGCGTTCCACGGGCGCACCTCGCTTGCCGTGGAAGCCACCGACAATCCCAAAATCCAAGCCCCCGTCAATGCCACGCCTAACGTAACCATCGTGCCGTTCTGCGACATCGATGCCGTGAAGGCTGAAATCGCAAAAGGCGATGTGGCAGCGGTAATTATCGAGGGTATTCAGGGCGTGGGCGGCATTCAGATTCCATCCGACGAATTTATGCACCAACTCCGCACCCTCACCCAAGAAAGTGGCGTGGTGCTTATCCTCGACGAAATTCAGAGCGGCTACGGCCGTACGGGCAAATTCTTCGCCCACCAGTGGAGCGGCATCAAAGCCGACATCGTGACGATGGCGAAGGGCATCTGCAACGGCTACCCCATGGGCGCACTCATCTGTAGCCCAGAGTTCAAGCCTGTGTATGGAATGCTTGGCACCACATTCGGCGGCAACCACCTCGGCTGCGCCGGAGCCATCGCCGTGCTCGAAATCTTCGAGAAAGAGCAACTGGTGGAGAATGCACGAAAAGTGGGCGAACACCTGCTCACGGAGCTGAAAAAGATTCCTGGCATCAAGGAAGTGCGAGGCCGTGGCTTAATGATAGGCATGGAGTTCGACTATCCGGTGAAAGAACTGCGTAGCCGCCTCATTCACGAGCAGCACGTGTTCACTGGCGCAAGCGGCACCAACATGATTCGCCTGCTCCCCCCACTCACCCTCACCATCGCCCAAGCCGACGAATTCATCACCCGCCTAAAATCCGCCCTCTAACCGCCCCCCACAAGGCGAAACATACAAGCGAGGCCGTGTCACCATCGACACAGCCTCGCTATTCATTTCTACTCCCCACAAAACCACACCCCCACACGAAATTTCATTGTCCGTAAACAACAAAACCACAATTTTTGCAATTTTGTTGTCCATAAGTGATAAAATCATATTTTGTGCTAATTTTGTTGTCTATAAATGATAAAATTTATATATTTGCGGTGAGAAAGGAATTTAGTTATGGAAATTATTTCAAGAACATATTATGCGAAGCGAGTGGATGCTTGGCTTGGAAAAGGGCAAATCATTGTCCTTGTAGGTCAGCGTCGTGTGGGCAAAAGTTTTGTATTAAAGGATTTTGTAATTCGTCACAATACAGAGCCAAATGCCAACATCATATATATCGACAAGGAAAAGAAAGACTTTAATTACATACAAAATCACGAGCAGCTCAACGGCTACATCGACGAGCATTTCGCCGCTGGCAAGCACAACTATATTCTTATCGACGAAGTGCAAGACATCGCCGGTTGGGAACACTCGGTAAGAAGTTTCCGCACGGAAGACTCCACCGACATCATCATCACTGGTTCTAACTCAAAAATGCTATCGGGCGAACTGAGCACACTGCTTGCCGGACGCTATGAAGAAATTCATGTTCAAAGCCTTAGTTATACCGAGTTTCTTGAGTTCCATAACCTAACAGATAGCGACGAAGCACTTTGGAAATACCTCAATTTTGGTGGACTTCCTGCACTTAAAGACATAGGCATTGACAATGAAGGCATGGTGAGCGAATACCTTTCGGGGGTGTTCAACACCATTATGCTGAAAGACATCATCGAGCGACACACCATTCGCAACATTCCTTTCATTCGCAACCTCGTCGTGTTTATGGCCGACACTATAGGCAAACTTAACTCTGCCAACAGTATAGTGAAATACATGAGGTCGCAAAACGTGGAAGTCTCCACCAACATTGTGCTAAACTACATGTCGTATTTCTGCGAGGCGTATCTCACCCACAAAGTGGACCGCTACGACATTCACGGCAAAAAACTACTGGAGTCGAACAGCAAATGCTATTTCGGCGACATCGGTTTGCGCAACTTCATTGCTGGCGGTGAGCGCGACACCGACATTGAAAAAGTGATTGAAAATGTGGTGTATCTGCATTTGCTGCATCTGGGCTACACCGTGAAAGTGGGACAACTAAGGGCTGGTGAAATCGACTTCGTGTGCACAAAACCTGGCAAAAAAGCGTATGTGCAAGTGGCTTATCTAATCGCCAATCAAGAAACAAAAGAAAGGGAATTCGGAAATCTCTGCCTTATCCCCGACAACTATCCAAAATACGTTATCTCGGCATCGCCACTACTCAAAAGCAGCGACTACGAAGGCGTGACACACCTACACCTCCGCCAATTCCTCACAAAAGGAATCTAACAATCCAGCCCCAAATCCGCACCATAAACAACTATCTAACAATATCTTACCACCTAACACCATCAAAGGGACGGTTCTTTTGATGGTGTTTTTTGCGAAAAATGCCTAATTATTTCTCAGATGATTGTAGAGAGGAAACAAGGTCCTCACTTCTTTAACTCTTCATATTTCTCTTTTTGCTCACTTTCTCGAAATCAGCCTTGAATAAGGCATTGAGCGTTTCATCGTCTTGATTAATCAGTTTCAGTTCTTTTTCGGTCAAGCCAAGCAAATCCTTATACTTGCGAGCATAGTAAACCACCTTCATCATCACTTTCACAAAATCAGAGCAGTCTAATTTACTCTTATTTTGACCAAGCAAATGCTCAATAGTCGCAGCAATAAAATATGGCAGAATATGCATTTGAAGTTGCAATGGATTCATATCCATAACCAAAGACACCTCTTCGGTATTCATTACCCATGCAAACATTGCACCCGACATCTTTTTTTGCAACAAACTGGTTGTATCTGGCTTAGCATCAAGCACCCACTTAGCAATGGCGCGAATTTCATCACGATGCACCCTGCAAGCCTTCTCATCCTTCAGGTCGTCGAAGCGAGGCACTGGCACAAGTGCAGTAACCGTGGTTTTGGGGCGAGTCTCGCCCATTCTGTAACCTCTTTTGTTATAATCATTATTATACCATTCCACAAATGCGTCTACCACCGAATCACACTGTTCGGTTCCAAAATACTTGTTTCCAAATCCCACGTCGGCTCCACGAAGCATCCACATAATATAGCCCTCTAAATGTCCTTCGTGCAGCGCTGCGCGTTCCATATCCAGCACCGGCACATTGTAATAGTCGTGTGCCGTTGTGTCGGCTATCTCCACATATTTGCGATGCAGCCTCGCCACATCTGCAAGCGTGAGTGTATCACCTGCGAAACCACCCTCATCAAGCACAACCTTATGCACATGATAGAAAAATCCATTGTAAGGCAAATCACAATCAAGCGAAGCATACGCCGACAAATTCACTTTTTTAGTGAAAGTCACCTTCCATTTGCCATCTTTGCGAGTCACATTTTCGCGATACAAATTATAGATGAGTTTCCCCATTTCCATCAGTCGCTCATATTTGCTCGCTTGCAATTGGTAATTCTGAGCATACATCACAGCCCAAACAGGGTCGGTTGACATAGCATATAAGTTGGCAAGACGATAATACGACGCGTCGTAATTCGGATCAATATCAATGGCATGTTCATAACATCCCACAGACTCATCGTAGTTCTTCATCATATATGCCATATTGCCCTTTTCCACCCACAGGCGGACACTGTTAGGGAACTTCTTCAAACCCTTTTCATAAATTTCAATAGCCTCTTTGCGCTTCCCCACATAATCGAAGGCATTACCTGCCATAAAGTATGAGTCAGCACCTGCATCTTTTAGCTTCAACAGCTTTTTCGCCCACTGATATGCTTCTTCATAATCTTGCTTAACAATATATCCATACACAATTTCATGGACAACCGCCCAGTTGGAAGGATGCGCTTTATCCAAGCCCTTGAGCAAGTCAATGCCAGTATCCACCATTCCATTATCCATAAAGTGGATAGCATTCTGATACAGTTGTTGCTCCTTTTCGTTAAAATCACTGAACACATCCGCACGAGCCTGAGCCACGCCAAGCAAGAGCACCATTGCCACAAATAGCAACGCACGAGAAAACAAATGCCTTTTATCCATAATCTATAGGTTTTTCAACTGCAAATATAACAAATAAACACCAAAAAAAACGAAACCTCACACATTTTCATTCCCAACACATTTTTTTCCTTATTTTAGGAAATGATATACATGTTGTCCCGAAAAAGATGCTATGAAATTCCGTTAGGA
>OIZL01001934.1_pt1 | contig 10221 bp, 12 predicted proteins | sample 1588541 | NCBI WGS metagenome assembly OIZL01 (sample SAMN03283285) | human gut metagenome | biome: human-associated habitat; material: feces | host: Homo sapiens | place: Peru | collected 2012 | reverse complement strand
TTGATGATGTGTATAATCGGCAGTTTCTGTGTGAATTGGTTGAGAGCATGTGGGAAGAATTGCCGAAGAAGAAAGAGAAAAATTGCACGTAAGACTTGACAAAATCGAACAAATATTCTATATTAATAGCGGAGATTTTATACCCAAAAGCAGAAAATACGAATGTACAAATGAAGCTCAAACCCTTGTGGTTTGGGCTTTTTCTAATTTTGTAGAAAATCTGAGAACAACTATTTCTAAAAAGTCAATTATCATTTTGTAATGGAAAATGGACAGAATTATTCGCAAAACTGTTTGTGCAATACTAACAAATTTTTGAGCGTATATAATCTTGCAAAAGTGGCAGCATGGCAATCGAGTAACATCGGTTGCTTTTTTGTTGCCTATTTTTAGAAAGTCATTAAATGCCCTGATAGAGTAATTTCTAAAAAACAAAGTAAAAAGAGTGGAGGAAATGCAAAGTGAAAGAGTATTCAAAAGGTATTTATGTGAAATTTAAACCGGAGGAGGTGGAAATACTGCATGATCGGATGAAGGAAGCCGGAGTTCATAATATGAGTGCGTATATCAGGAAGATGGCGTTAAACGGGTATGTAATAATCCCTGAATGGCCTGATTTGAACCGGGTAATATCTTTACATGCAAGGATTAGTAATAATCTCAATCAGTATGCTAAGAAAGCAAATGAAACGGGTAAGCTGTATGAAGAGGATATTGCAGAAATAAAAAAGATAATGATCCCAGATTTGTCATTCAGAACTGGATGCGAAACAGAAATACAGTTGAGTTTTTGGCTGTTTGGGAAGAACTTCATAATCCAGATTTTAACCGTGTGCAATTCGAGGCGGTTAGAAGTGAGGCAGGATTAAACAGGTTTGTTATGACGCCAACCAAATGGATTGAACAGACCAATGCTATTGGAATAGTGTCAAAAGCAGGCAGATATGGTGGAGGAACTTATGCACATAGCGATATTGCAATGGCATTTGCTACATGGATTTCTCCGGAATTTCAACTGTATATTATGAAAGATTACCGCAGGTTAAAACAAGATGAAAACAGTCGACTTTCATTGGACTGGAACTTGAACAGGGCTTTATCAAAGGTGAACTACCGTATTCACACGGATGCGGTGAAGGAAAATTTGATTCCACCAGAGCTAACACCAGAACAGATTGCTTATACATATGCCAGTGAAGCAGATCTTTTAAATGTTGCTTTATTTGGTCAGACTGCAAAGCAATGGAAAAATAATAATCCGGGTAAAAAGGGGAATGTGCGTGATGATGCAAATTTAAATCAGTTATTGGTATTGGCAAATATGGAAAGTTATAATGCTATTTTAATTGAGCAGGGGAAACCTCAATCAGAAAGACTTATATTGCTTAGAAATTTGGCAATCAGGCAGATGGATACATTAGCCAATATCAATTTATCAGCGGTTTCGGCACTTCCTGGAGGTGATATATAAATTGAAGAAAGAAAAAATCAAAGTATATTTATACACCCGTGTTTCAACAACCATGCAGATAGATGGCTATTCTTTGGATGCACAGAAAACAAAAATGAAAGCGTTCTGCGACTATAATGAATATGAAATTGCCGGTGAGTATGAGGATGCTGGAAAATCCGGCAAATCAATAGAGGGAAGAGTTTCATTTAATCAGATGATGGAGGATATTAAGTCAGGAAAAGATGGAGTATCTTATGTGCTTGTATTTAAACTTTCCAGATTTGGAAGAAATGCGGCAGATGTACTTGCAACATTACAAGTAATGCAGGATTTTGGAGTGAATCTGATTTGTGTGGAGGACGGAATAGATTCATCCAAAGATGCCGGGAAGCTTATGATATCTGTTCTGTCAGCAGTGGCAGAGATTGAACGTGAGAACATTCGTGTTCAGACAATGGAAGGAAGGATGCAGAAAGCCAGGGAAGGTAAATGGAATGGTGGTTTTGCACCATATGGATATTCTCTCATTGATGGAAAGCTGGAAGTCAATGAGGAAGAAGCAGTTGCCATCAGAATGATATTTGACCAATATGTAAATACGGATTTGGGTGCAAATGGAATTGCAAAATATCTTGAAAATCATGGAATCCATAAGATAGCCAGACAGAATGGTAAAAATCCGTTATTTGATGCTGCTCTTATCAGAAGGATTATACAGAATCCAGTTTATAGTGGCAAAATCTCTTATGGCAGAAGACGGACAGAAAAGGTTCATGGTACAAGAAATGAGTATAGGCAGGTTAAGAAAGACGATTACCTGTTAGTAGATGGTCTGCACGAAGCTCTTGTATCAGAAGAAGTATGGGAGCAGGCGCAGGTCAAGGTGGCGGCACAGGCTAAAAAGTATGAAAAGGTCAATCGTGACAAGAGAGAAAAGATTCATCTATTATCAGGAATTTTGAAATGTCCTGTCTGCGGTGCAGGAATGTATGGCAACAAGTCTATTAAGAAACGCAAGGATGGAAGTAACTATAAGGATTTTTATTATTATGGCTGCAAACACAGAAATATGACTAGAGGTCATAAGTGTGATTACAAAAAACAGGTGCATGAAGAAATGCTGGATGCTTCTGTTGCAGAGGTGATTAGTAAGCTGGTTAGTAATCCTAAATTTTCGGATTTAATTCGCAACAAAATAAATATGGAAGTAGATACTGGTGCATTAGATCAGGAAATAGAAAATTATAAAATACAATTAAGAAAGCTATATCATAATAAAGATACTATTTTATCAGATATGGATTCTCTTGATTATGAGGATAAGCATTATCAACGAAGAAAAACAGATTTAGAGAACCATTTGTACAAGACTTATGATAAAATAGATGAAGCAGAGGAATTGCTGGTATCTGCAAAGGCTAAGAAACGCTCTCTGTTGGCAGATAAGATTACAGGGGATAACATTTACAAGGCACTCATTTTCTTTGATAAATTGTATGCTCAGATGAACGAAGCTGAGAAACGGGAATTCCTGTCGCAATTAGTGGATAATGTGCAGATTTACGAAGAACGCAAAGAGAATGGTCAGTGGCTGAAATCCATAGAATTTAAGTTGCCGATTATAGAAAAAGAGTTTACATTAAGTTTGGACAATGATACACAAAATGAGACGGTTGTCTTACTTTCCAAGGGAGAAATCGACTCGAAGAAAGTGCGGGTGGAGTTCTCGCTGGAGGACATGGATATGTCGGGATTTCAGAAGGGCGCAACCTATGAGCAGATCAAAGCATATGTGCTGGAGCATACTGGTCTTAAGGTATCTTCCCTGTATATCTCTCAGGTTAAGCGGAAATGTGGGCTTGATGTGGGGCAGAATTATAATCTGTCAAAGAAGGAAGATGCCAAAGTGCCGCAATGTCCGCCGGAAAAGGAAGCGGCGATTACGGAGGCGTTGAAGTTCTTTGGGATGATTTGATAGTCGCCTCTTTTTTCCAAGAAAAGGATAATTGCACGCCCGTCTGTGAGAAAATTTCTCTGGATGGGCGTGCTTTTATAAATATCGCAAGAAGTTGCGAAAAAGTGCTTAGTAATTGCTGATTACTCTTGATTTTTTAGCGAAACACAAATATACTGATATTAGGACAAGCAGACGGATTAAGAAAGAGTGTGCTATGAAAATTAGTTATAAAAAGTTATGGATATTGCTCATTGAAAAAGAAATTACGCCTGCAACGCTTAGAAAGGATTTAAATATCGCAACTGGTACGATGACAAAGCTTCGGAAAAATGAAGAAGTAGCACTCTCTGTTCTTTTGCGAATATGTGAGTATTTGGATTGTAACATAGGCGATATATGCGATGCTGTGAATGTTAATGATGAGCCGGGTTTGCCATAGCATATATTTTTGTATTTTGGAGGAAGAAAAATATATCATGAGTAATTTGGGATTATATCAGACAATGACAACTTGGGCTAAGAAAGCAGGTGGGCCTGTGCAGTTCTTGGGCCTTGTAGCTGCTGGAAGTTATCTTGTCTTAAGAACCGTAGAAGCCGGAGGAAAGGTCATTATAAAGATTGTGACGAAAAAAATAGCGTCAAAAGAAGAGAATGATGCGATTTATACGGTACATACTGCTGGAGTAAGCAACGAAGGGTTACAATTTGCAGTTGGCGATACATTTCGTGTTCTTGAAATGGATAAGGATGCTGTTCTTATCGAAAGAATCGGTGATGATAGCAGCCCCTATTTTGTATCTTCTACTCTACTATATTCAATATCTGACTTTGACTACTTACACAAGGGGAGATAATTTATGAGTATATATGAGGATGGGAGACATCAAGCTGGATCGGTTGGTCAAAAGCAGAGACTGTTTTGCCCTTATTGCGGGACTAAACTGGACAGTGGCGCACACTTCTGTAAAAATTGTGGTGAAAGGGTTTCAGATAGCACACAAGAGCCTAGAGAGTACAAGCAGGAAGAAGCAGTTCGTGGTAATCCGACTAAGCGAAAAACGGTTTATGAGGGATGTGTACATAAATGCCCCAATTGCGGCGAAGTGTTAGAATCGTTTCTGACAGTTTGCCCATCTTGCGGCTATGAAATTCGAGATGCAAAATCATCGACTTCTGTTCGGGAACTGGCGCAGAAATTAGAAAACATTTCTGCTCAGAAAATGCCAGACTTTGAAGAAAAGAAGTCGGTCATGAAAATGATTTTTGGGAAAGACTTCAAAGAGAAAGACGAAGTTGAGGAAGCCAAAAAACGATTTGATGAGCAGAAAGCTGAAGAAAAAGCAAACCTCATTATCAATTTTTCTGTTCCAAACACCAAGGAGGACATTCTGGAATTTATGATTTTGGCCGCTTCTAACATCGACATAAATCGTGGCGTCGATGATGCAGTAACAAAAGCATGGATTCAAAAACTGGAACAGGTTTATCAGCGGGCCAAAATTATCATGGGAAATGATCCTGACTTTGCTATGGTTCATAGTATATATGAGCAAAAACGGTCTGAACTCAAAAGCAGGAAATTTAAGGGCCTTGCCACAGGTGCTTTTATTGCGGGTGGCTATATCCTCTTAATGGCATTTCTTTCCTTTATGGCAGAGAATCTTGCGGCGGCGATCATTTTGCTTTTGGTAGGAATTGCGTTGATGGTGGGTGGAATTAAGTGTATTTCGATATACCATAAAAAGAATAAGCACAATTTATAGGGGAGGAGCAAATTATGGGCTTTTTTGATCGAGAAAAACGCAGAGGCGGATTCATGGACGAAATCCGTTGTGATGAGCCGTCTTATCTGATTTGGAAATGGCATCCTGCTGGCGTTCAACTGGGCGAAGGTAATAGAGAAAATGCAGTCCGTTGGGGTTCTTCCCTACGTGTCAAAGATGGCGAAGTTGCAGTGTTTGTCTATTCCCAATATGGTGATATTGCGCAGGAGTACATTGAGGGGCCTTGTGACCTGATATTGAATACATCAAATCTTCCTATCCTTGCAAGCTTTGTTGGACTTGCATATGAAGGCGGCACACCATTTCAGGCAGAGGTTTACTTCATCAATCTCGCCCGTATCATTCAAGTGAAATTTGGTGTACCATTTTTTGATGTATATGATCCACGCTTTGTTGATTTTGGTATTCCGGTTGCCGTTAGAGGCACCATCAGTTTTCAGATTCAGGACTATCGTGAGTTCATCAAACTCAATCGACTGAATGCGTTTGAATTAGCGGATTTTCAGAAGCAAATTAGGGATGCTGTGTGCCGGTATGTGAAGGATACTGTTACCAACGCACCCGCTGCCAATAATATTCCTGTAATTCAGATTGAGGCCAAAACAGCACAAATCAATGATGCTGTGGAGTACGACATCAGCGAACGACTGAAAGAAACCTTCGGTGTTTTGGTATCTGGTGTGGATATTGGTGCCATTGAGATCGACAAAACCAGCGAGGGTTACCGCCAATTGATGGCCGTTACCAAAGACATTACCGCAACGAGGGTCGAGGCCGAGACGCAGGATTATGTGGAGCGCCTTCGTATCCAGCGTGAAGAAGGTCAGTATGCCATGCACAAGCAGACACAAACAGCCAACATCAGTGCGTTCCAAGTGGAGAAGCAGGCAGAAGTCGGCGTTGCTGGAGCGCAGGCACTCGGTCAAATGGGAGCTAATGGTGCGGGTGATGTGAATTTGGGCGGTGGTGGAGATGGTTTCAATATGGCTGCTATGATGGCAAGCATGGCTGTCGGTGGTGCCGTTGGGCAGAATATCGCCGGAGCGATGAACAATATGATGGGAGGCATCAATCAGCAGATAGCACCCGGTGCTGTTCCCCCTCCCCTCCCTACCGCAGTATATCATGTAGCGGTCAATGGACAAGCTACAGGACCGTTTGCACTGTCCACTCTTGCACAGATGGCCGCAAACGGGCAGCTGACCGGCGATAGCTTGGTATGGAAAAATGGTATGGCACAGTGGGAAAAAGCAGCATCGGTAGATGAGTTGAAAGAATTGTTTAGCACAATGCCGCCGATTCCCGAAGAATGAAGGAGAGTAGAGAAATGATGAAATGTTCAAAGTGCGGAGCAGAGCTGTCCGATGACACGAAGTTTTGCTCATACTGCGGTAACAAGATTGAAGCGGTAACGCCCCCGCCTATCAAGGAGACTAAGGAAGATAGTATTCCTGATGATGCGCAGCAAGAGCCTGGCAACGAAACTGCACGAAAATTAGATTCTCCCAAATCTTTGGCAGACAAAATTAAAAGTAAATCATCTGAAAAATGGCATGAATTGAGTATGTACGGAAAAATTACTGTGGTTGCAATGATTGCGTTTGCCTTGTTATGCCTTATAGCGTTCTTGTTTGGAAAAACTGCGGCTGGTATCATTGCAATTTTGCAAATCGTCCTAACCGTGGTTGCTGTTCTGATGAAGAAGCAAATAATCAAAACGCCTAAGAGTTGGCTTCACATAGTAGCTCTTGTGCTTGCCGTGGTGCTTTTAGTGCCGTATGTAAGCCTGTTTGGAATGGATTATGGTGATGCCGAGAAGTTCAAATGGTCCGACATTTTGCTTGCAGATGTTATTCCCGAACCGAAATCTCATTTGGGGGAGATTTTAGCAAACTCTGAGGAGTACCTGTCTTTGTATGTGTATAAAACCAGTGCAGGAGACTACAGTGAGTATGTTGATGCTTGCGAGGAAAAGGGATTTACAGTTGAAGCGGAGCAGTCTGATCCGTCTTATTACGCCTATAATGCAGATGGGTATAAATTGTCACTGTATTATGATGAAAATGACAGCAAAATGAGTATCAGCGTAGATGCTGCTGAGGAATACGGAACACTTGTGTGGCCTGACAGCGTAATTGCGAGTATGCTGCCGGCACCTAAATCGACAACAGGAGAAATCACTCAGGACGATGATAAAGATTTTATAGCCTATGTAGGCGATACTCCGATTGAAGAATATAATGCTTATGTGGCAGCGTGTGCCGACAAGGGATTTACTGTGGAAGCCTCTGAATTAGAGAAATCGTATTCGGCCAAAAATAGTGACGGATACCAGCTTTCTGTTTCGTATCAGGGAAATGGCGTCATGTCCGTTTCTGTAGATGAACCAGAGTATGCAGTGTCTTTGGAAATCGAATGTCTGGAGAACCTGCTGTTCAGTAAATATGATGTAGATGTATATGTCAATGATTCCATGCAAGGAACGATTAGCCACGGGACTACTGAAACCTATAACCTTAATCTGACTAAAGGTGTTTATGAGATTAAATTTGTGAGTGCAGAGGATGATGCGGTAACAGGTGGAGTTTCTATGGACATTCATCAGGCCGAATCCCTCAAATACAAAATTTCCTGCACCAGTTCACAGATCAATGTGGAAACCATTAAAGGTACTGTTTCAGAACACGGTGAAGATGAGGCTCCTATGCCCCAGTCTGCATCCTCGTACAAATACCAAAACTATGCGGATGTGCAGGCAGAACTTTCTGAGGCCGGATTTACCAACATCTCTTTTGAGATTCTGTATGATATTGAACTCGGATGGACAGAAGAAGGCGAAGTAGAAAGTGTATCCGTTGATGGCAGCACCGAGTTTGAACAGGGAGACATATTCCAGAAAGATATAGCCATCGTGATTACATATCATATGCCAGAGGAAGATGACCCGAATAGACCTGCTGGCAGTGAAACACCAAACTCAACAACGGACCCAACCACTGAACCGGCAGAAAACCTTACCGTAGAGAATTGTTCTGATCTTGCGGCGCTCTTAGAATTGCGTGATCCAGGTGATCCTTCCGTTTCGGCGTTTGCCAGCAAATATTACGGTCAGGTTATTGAATTTGACGGATGTGTAATGAATATGCAACACCATGGCGATTTTGATACACGCTGGGATGTTTTGCTTGGCGCTGGTGATTATGATGAGAACAGTGCTTTGGGGCCGAATTTCCGCCTAACAGATGTTAACTTCTCTGATATGAATGTGTCAGGGGGTGACAGTGTATATGCGGGATTGAATGTCCACATTGTGGCAGAAGTTGGCGACTACAATTCTAACTCCCAACTGTTTGAACTGGATATTATGAGTATGACCATTAGGAACTGACCGCATCACAAAAAATCCCGCAGATTTCATCACCCATTACAGGATGAAATCTGTGGGATTTTTGTGTTTTCGGAGAGTGTGCAATATACAAGCAGTCGCAGGTTTGTATATACACAGGAGGCGAAAACAAGGGGTATCCAAAGGGGAGTATCCCCTTGGCTCTGGGTTTCCAATAGGGGCGAGTAGCATCCCTGTTGGCACAGGATTTTCCGCAGGAAAGTCTAGTGTGTTATACCTTTGCTTCCGGCTGATGCTGGAAAGGGGCTGGCTTCGTCATCTGCTGTATGGGCAGATAGCGGTTGACAGAAACTTTTCGGCGGCAGTAGGACAGGCGGATTTTGTGCAGTCATGGACGAAATCAGGATTTGCACAGCGGGCAAAATCCACCTGTCCGGAAAAGGAAGCAGAGGTATATCAAAACTTACGTCCCGCCGCAGCGAAACGCACTAATACCACCACGGCAGTTCCAGCCAGAGGTTGTCCAATGCCAACGCTTCGGTTGACCTTACCCGGCTCTCACTGAGATGGAAGTGCAAAGCTGTTCCCACCAAAGGATGTTCCATATCGTCCTTAAAACCAAAACGATAGAGTAGATAAACCTGTTCCCGTTTTGAGATACGCCGCAGTCCTTCATACAGTTCCTTCCGGTTTTCTTCTTCCACCATCATCTGTTCCGGCTCCGATGCATAAGGGTCGGCAATCAGGTCAGAACGCTGCATGGAATCTTCACCGGGAAGCAGATCATCCAGATTGATTCTCTCCATAGGGATACCATCTTTGTTAGACTGCATCCGCTGTTCAAAAGCCGAAAAAGCCGAGGAAACTAAATCCATCATGGCATTTCGGATCGCTGGCCCCGCATAGGTCAGGAACTTTATTTTTTTACTAGGGTCATACAAGGAGATTGCCCGAAGCAAACCGATGCTTCCCTCCTGAATCAGATCGTCATGGTCAATGCCCAGTTCACTGTTTCCCAGACCAACGCTGATATACAATTCATTTGCGGTTTTCCGAATATACCCCAGATTGTTTTGCACCAGTTGCTCCTGTGCCTGAATGTCTCCCTGCTGTGCCTTGGCGCAGAGCCGTTCATTGTTCATCCTTTTCACCATTTTGCTTCTGCTGCATATTTTCCATCATATGAAGCAGTGCCTGCTGTAGTTCTGATAATGTTCCTTCTTCGGCCAATCCCATCTGGGATATGGGCTGCACGACCATGGCGGCAAGCTGCTCCGGGGAAACTGACGGATGACGGAGATCCTGCCCCTTTGTCAATTCTGAAAACATCTGCTCGGTAAGTTCTTTGGTCATGTTTTGAGAAGTCCCTTTCTCGGAGACCATGTCTTTTTTGATTTCCCGAAGAACCGCCATAAATTGATTTTGGATATTGGTTAAATCCGCCTGATAGACCGGAACTTTATTCAGGGCAACCGTCTGCGCTGCTTGCTGTGATGCCTTTTGGATTTGTAAAGAAAGTTGTATACAAATATGCTGTTTTTTGATGCAAATAAGAGAATGAACTGTTTATGACAGAAAATTTGTAAATTTAATATAATAACTGAAAAATTGTTGTGGAAAGGAAATTCCTGTCTTTGACAGTTAAAAGAAGATAAAAACCTCGCAGACCGCTCAAATACGT
>OIZL01001932.1_pt1 | contig 10240 bp, 18 predicted proteins | sample 1588541 | NCBI WGS metagenome assembly OIZL01 (sample SAMN03283285) | human gut metagenome | biome: human-associated habitat; material: feces | host: Homo sapiens | place: Peru | collected 2012 | reverse complement strand
CGGTGAAGGTGGATGGTGATATGCGACCACGACTGTGAGCGGTGCAGATTTCCGGACTGCGTGTGTGAGGAGCTGACGGCGGAGGAGATACGCCGGTCGGACGAGCTGGACAATGCGATTTTGCGGTCACGGGGAGAATTTGGGCGTGGCGGGCGGCATCCGCAGCCGAGGGTAGAGCAAGAGAGCGGCGCCACGGTAAGGCAGTGGAGGGAGCGTAACGGCTTGTCTTTAGAGTCGGCGGCCTTTGTGATAGGGGTCGGGGCGTGGACGATGCGGTATATCGAGAGCGGCGGGCCGGTTCCCGAGGAGGAGTGGAAGAAGGTCGCGCGGTATGTGGATGAGCATTGTGAGGTAGACGCGGAGGAGGCTTATACGCCGCAGGTGTTGGCGCGGCAGCTCATGGCCTCGCGGGCATCTTCTCCGTTCCGGGTAGCTCTGCGTTCGGTGTTTCTTTCCTGCTGGGACGACCTGTGTGCGGCGTGCGGAAAGAGCGGCGCAGAGTGTCAGGGCTGTAAATGGCAAAGAGAGGAGGCGGAAAAGGGTGCCGAAGTATCTGCTTGACAAAGCGATGAAGGGGACGGCAAATTTCGAGGTCAAGGTGCCGGCCAATGGCGGGACATGGTCTGTGCCGGAGTACAAGGTGTACGGAAGGATCGCGCTTGGAGAGACCGTGACGGTGTATGACGGCTCTGAGATGCACCGGGGCGAGGTCGTTTACATTCATCCGCAGGGGCGATTTTTTCAAATACAGGCAAATGGGGAAACGTGGCGGACGTCGTTCGCGTTCCCAACAACGAAAGGAGAAGGTTAAAGCATGGCAAGAAAGACGAAAGAGCAGCAGATTAACGAGTTGAAGGAGCAGGTAGCGAGTTTGGAGGAGGCGCTGCGGAAGAATTACGCCTTGTACGGCGAGCTTATGAATCGGGTATTGCGCGGGGAGTTCCGAAGCCGGTGGCTTCCCGTGACGGAATTCATCCCGGATGAGGGAAGGTTCCTCTTTGCGCGGCTGGATGATGGCACGTTCATTGTTGCGAAGTACGCCGACGGAAAATTCGACCTCGGCGGGGACGAGACGACCGCTTCTGTCACCCATTGGTTCTATGCGCCGTTCTTTGCGGAGCAGACAGAGGAAGCCGAAAGCGAGGAGGAAACAACATGACAAAAGATGAGATTGTTAAGGCACTGAGAGTATGCGGAGAAAGTAGGTTTTGCGAGGAGTGCCCCAGCTATGAGCTGAAAGACACGATGGGCGTTTACCCTTGCGCCGACTTGCTGATGATGAAAGCTGCCGTCCTGATCGAGCAGCAGGAGGCAAGAATTACAGGGCTGGAAGCGAAGGTGCCGAGGTGGATTCCGGTGACGGAGCGGCTACCGATGAAGGGTGAAGATGGGCGCCGCGACAGCGATTGGGTACACTGCATTGTGTCTGTCATATGGACATATGGCAGCAATTTTGCCGATGCTGAAACGCAGGTCTTTTCGGCTCCTGCTCTGTTCGATGTAGACCAAAAAATCTGGCACGTGGGGTCAACGGACGAGTCTCGCTTCAGCGTTAATGCGCTGATTCCGCGGGAGATTTCTGATGGCAGCTACTTCGTCACCCATTGGATGCCGTATCCGAAACCGCCGCAGGAGGGCCGCAAATGAGCTATGATTTGAGAATTGCCGTGAAGGTTCAGGGATGCGACCGGTTTGCGGTCATTGCGACACCGGAGTATGACCAGCCTACCTACAACCTCGGCGAGATGTTCCGAGCGTGTACCGGTTGGGATTACCACCAAGGCGAGTATTACAACTGCGCCGAGGTGATTGGGAAAATCGAGCAAGGAATCCACGAGCTTTCTGTAAACCGCCAGAAATACAAGCCGATGGAGCCGAGTAACGGCTGGGGCAGCATCGCAAGCGCGAAACTGGCGCTGGAAAGCCTGCGCGACTGCATCTATGAGCAGGCAGAGGATATTCCCATCGAGTGCCTGTGGGTCGCATGGTAGGAGGTGGAGAGAATGACAGAGGCGCTTAAGCAGGGCAGAGAGCTGACGGCAGAGCAGGTGCTCGCCGCGATTTATAACTGCAAGCTCGACCATTGCCGCCAGTGCAAGTATTTGCTGCACGGGGAGGCCTGCATGGACGAGCTGCTGGACGACGCGGCGGGCGTGATTGTGCGGCTCAAGGCGGCGCTGGAAGCGAAGGAGGGAAAAGCATAATGGCAAAGGGCAACTATCAGCAGCGGCTCAAGGAGCAGCGGCAGGGATATCTTGACGTCGGGATTGATTTCGGGACGCAGCGAACGGCGGATTATATTTCCATCGTTCTGAACGACCCGGAGATTATGGGAAAATCGGCGCTGGGCGCCAGCCGCCTCCGCAAGGTGTTCGACGCGGTGCATGAGATGGAAAAGACGTTCAATGCGGCGTTTTACGCCAATCCGGAGCAGGACTATTGGCAGGAGGTGCTTGACCGCCGCCTTGCGGAAATCTTCGGGAAGGACAACCTGTGTCCGTTCAAGGAGCGCTATCCGTTTTTGAAGGAGGTCCGCTATGGCAAGTAGCATCGTGTACAACATGGACTGCTTGGAATACATGAAATCGCTGCCGGACAAGGCGTTTTCTCTCGCGGTCGTTGACCCTCCGTATGGCGGCGGGTGTTCACAGAATGTTCAAGTAGAGAGAGAGAGAGAGAGGCGGGCTACGCGGTGGACGAGGAGAATATCGCGGAGCAATCGTCGGTCGCTTCGGCGGTCGGTTTGACCGCTACCATATCGGCATCGAGGACGGGCGGCAAGTGGGCGACGAGGTATCAAGTGCAAAAAGGGGGTATCTTTAGCAAGGATATCCGACACTGGGATATTGCCCCTTCGCAGGAATACTTCGACGAACTGGCGCGTGTCAGTGAGAATCAAATCATATGGGGTGGCAATTATTTCGCGCTGCCGCCGACGCGGTGCTTCCTTGTGTGGCGCAAACTCACCATCAGCGAGAACTTCACAATGGCGATGGCAGAATACGCGTGGACAAGCTTCAACGACAACGCGAAGGTGTTTGAATGCGCTCCGCAAGGAACGTCAAAATGGCAGCGCATCCATCCTTGCGAGAAGCCGGTGGCGCTATATGCATGGATATACAGCCGATATGCAAAGCCGGGGGACAGGATTCTGGACACGCACCTCGGAAGCGGGTCGAGCCGTATTGCAGCATGGGATGCGGGGCTGGATTTCGTCGGGGTGGAGCTGGACAAGACCTATTTCGACTTGGAAGAAAAGCGATTCGCGGAGTATTCCGCGCAACTGAGAATGGAGGATTTGTAAGTGCAGACAGAGGCGGAAATCGTTCGGGAAATTCGGCGGGTTGAGGCTGCGCGGACAAGGACAACAAGCAACGCGCTATACCGAGACTACGGGAAGCATTTAGCGCGACTAAAGGGGAAACTGGCAAAGGCGCGGCGGCAACACGCAGAGAGAGTGGTGCGAACATGAAAACCTACACAAAAATCATCAGGAACGTGGAGGTATTCGGGCTTGAGCGGAGCGTGGCGGCGAGCCGGTATCCGATGACGGTAGATGTCAGCGGCTGTCCAAGCGACATTTCCAAGGGGACGCTTGCGCTGGCGCAGTGCAGGACAGGGACGGGACATGACCAGTTCCTGACGGGCATCATCGTCCAATTCGACCTGACGTTTACGATAAAGGCGTGGGTCGAGGCGGAGCGGTATCATTTCTTCGACTTCGTTTCGAGCCAGTCTACCATGCATAAGGCGGCGAAGTTTGACATTTCCGCACAGTGCATCGGGTATGTGCAGCCGGAAATCATCGCGGCGTGCAAGGCGCTCCAAAGGGCGTACAGGAAGGAGCCGACACCGGAGAATTACCTTAAGCTGCTGTACAATCTGCCGGTCGGCTTCCGGCTGACAGCGCGAATGACAACGAATTACCGACAGCTCAAGACCATTTATCAGCAGAGAAAAGATCACAGATTACCGGAATGGCGGCGCTTTTGCGACTTTATCGAAGATTTGCCATTTTCGGAATTTATAACCGGCGAAAAGCCGAAGGTACAAAAGGAGTATGACGAATGAAGATATTAACACGGAGCCGCGTGCTCGACATATCGTCCACCATCGCGGCGCTCATGCATACGAACAATGAACTACTGGACGAGGGTACGGCGGCGGGGATCAATTTCGGACTGGTTCTGCTTGCCGACGAGATCGGCGTGCTGCATGTTGTGCAGAGGATGCTCAACACACACCTTGGGGCAATAAAGGAGGACGAGAAAAGTGAAACTGCAAATTGAAGTGCCGGACGGGTTTGTGACCGGGAAACTGGTATTCATTGAGGAGCGAAATACCGGGATATGGCTGGACGCAGTGAACGTAAGCACAGAGAGTGTGATTCAGGTTGGGGCACCTGATACAGAGGGTAAGCGAGGGAAGCATCGTATACCATGGGAGGCGGACTGATGGAAAACAAAATGACGACAGGCCGCGCGATTGAACTTTTGCGGTGCAGGGACGGCGTGAATTTTACGCTGAGCGAATACTGCGAGGCGCTGGACATGGCGGTAGCGGCGCTGAAACAGAGCGCAGGGCGCGACGCGCAGCACGAGACGGATGTCTTTAAGGATGCCATCGAAGAATTCGGAGAGACGGCACAGGTTACGATGGTGTTCGAGGAAATGGCAGAGCTGCAAAAGGAGCTCTGCAAGTGGCTGCGGAACGGAAATTCCGTCGAATTGACTTATAATATCGCAGAAGAAATCGCGGACGTGGAAATCATGCTCGACCAGATGAAGCTATTTTTCGGCTGCGCGTTATTGTCTTTGAATTACCGCAGGGAGAAGGTCGCGCGGCTCGCCGGACGCATCGAAAAAATAAAGAAGGATCGGGCGGATGAAGCAGACGGAAAAAATGAAAGCCAACGACAGACACAGGAAACCAACGGATGTCCGGCAGACAAGACGCTGACTAAGTCGGCGCTTGGACGGGGCTTTTGCAGGGAGACGGAAATAGCTCTCTGAAAATTTTCCGAGAGAAACCAAAAAATGATGTGGTATAATCGGGGCGTGATGGAACATTATCTGTCACGCTCCGCTGTTTTGCTATTTCCTTTCTATCTTCTTCCTTTCCCGACGGCCACGACGGAGGCTGTCCGTCGTGGCTCAAAGGATAATATGACAGCGGAAGTACATGAAGGAATTGGCAGGTGAGGAATGTGCAGGCAAGAATCGTTGAGGCAGAGGCGGCAGAGTCCCGTTTTCGCAGTCTGAAGGAGCTGCTTGGCGCTGACCTTGCCTGTTTTTGCTTTTGCGCGGTCAACGACGTGCCGTATGACCCAACGCTTCCCACCCCCGAAAGCTGGGAGGCTTACTGCCACGCGCTGAAGGGAGAACGGTCGAAGGAATGGTTCATCGACGGCGAGACGAACGTCAACACCGTGCTTTACCTCGGAATGAACGACGAGGAGCGCTGGGAGCGCGTTTGGGGCAGCGGCGACCCAAATCGACCGTACAGCAAGCAGGACTACCAGCGGCTCGACGAGCTTTGGAAAACCTACTCCGCCCGACTGATGGGCGCCGGGGGGATGGATGCTCAGCAGGAGGACACGATCCGCACCTGCTGCAAGGAGCGGCTTCTGGCTGACCGCTGCATTGCGCAGGGGACGAAGGAATCCGTCGATATGGCGGCGAAGCTCAACAAGACGATTCAAGACCAGCTTGCGGCAGAAAACCTCCGCAAAAAGGACGCAAAGCCGGTGGAAAACGCGAAGGTGGACGGCATTGTAGACGCTTTGCGGAAGAAATACGGCGTGGGCGTAGAGCTGACCTATGAGCAAGCCATTGAAATCTGCGCGAAGTGGATGACGAGCCACCGCTACCCTTATACGATGGACGCGGCGGAAAAGGCGCTGCTTTCGATTATCAACACGATCCGGAAGAACAACGACCAAGCGGAAATGCAGGAGCTGCCGGCGCAGTTCGGTCTTTTTGCACAGAGAAGCGAGTTTGCGGGAATTCCGAACGACATGGAAGAAGATGCCTACCGCTACTTGGGATTGACGAGAGAGCGAAAGCGCAAGGGCGCGGACAGCACTCTGGGAGAATAAGCCATGCCGCGCAAGGGAACCGTCTGGACGGCGGGTGCCGGTTGGGTGCGGTCGCAGGAGTACGAGGCAGCACAGTATGATGGTCTCGGCGACGGATGGGGCTTTCTGATCTCCTTTTGGCGCTGGTTCCCGGATATGCTTTGTGACCTTTCTCGCAGTGACGAAGCAGACTATGAGCTGACGCTGTTACAGCGTGTATTCATGCGAGCCAAGGCACGGTATCAATACTGCGACATTACCGCCTGCCGTGGCGCGACCAAATCGTTCTGTTCCATTCTGGAAGAGGCCTGCGAGGGTCTGTTGTGGCCGGGCATTACGACGGCATATTTCGGACCGTCCCTGCGGCAGACCGCAAAGATTGGCGCAGACACATGGGAAACCATTCAGGAAAACTATCCGGCGCTGGCCGGACACTATAACGTCGAGGTCAAGGGCGGCGACCGCTTTAAGATCACGACGGGGTACGGAAGCAGCTTTTCCATTGACGCATTTCGCGGCGCAAACCTGTGCAAGGTCGTGGCCGAGGAATATGCGCAGGAGGAGGCGCCCCCGTTTGACATTGAAGATTATAAGCGCGTCGTGCTGCCCGCAGTTCGTATTGAGTACCGCGTGAAGGGCAAGCGCGACCCGACCTATGTCAGGTTTAAGCAGCACTCCATTACCTCCGCGTCGCGGCGGCAGAACCACGCCTATGAAACACGGTGCCGCCACATTCGAATGATGGCGAGAGGTGAAAGCGCCTTTGTAATGGACGTTTCCTATGAGGTAATCCTGCTGATGCAGATGCGCCCCGTGATGTGGGCAGAAACGCTCAAGAGCGAGCTTAGCCCCGACGAATGGGCGCGAGAGATGGAGAGCCTTTACACCGGCAGCGACAAGAATCCGGTCGTTCGCGACAGCGTTCTGACGGAATCGCGGTGTATGCTGCTGATGGAGGAGCACCACTGCTGCAAGGATCACGCGAACAAGGTAAAGCCGGAGGATGTGAAATACATCATCGGCTATGACGTTTCTTATGCAGACGGCGCGATCAACGCAAAATGCGCCTGCGCCGTAATCAAACTGACGAAGCAAACCAATTGGCTCAAGCGAGACCGGTATCTGAAGCAGGTCGTCTGGCTGGCCGGTTGGGAGCCGGAGGAGCCGAGGGCGCAGGCGGCGCGGCTGAAAACCATTTGGAACCGCTACTGCTTTGAGGGCAGCGAAACCTACATTGCCATCGACGCATGGCAGTACGGTACGGCTGTGTTGCAGTCGCTGATGGGCGACTTGGAGGACGGGCTGCCTCCCTTGTGCAGCCACGACCATTCCTTCTGCCCGGAGCTGGAGCGTGACGGCGCGATTCCGGTCGTGTTCCCCGTAAAGGCGGGCGGCGTCGGCGTGACTGACCCCGACAGCGAAATGCTGCGCTATGCCGAGGTGCAGTTTGAAAACCGCAACGTACAGCTTTTAACCTCGAACTGGGGCGAGGGCTTAGATGCCTATAAGACCTATCACCGCATCAAGGACGACGAGCTAGACCACCTGATCTACGCCCCGTACAAGGAAACGAACGTCCTGATTGGGCAGATGCAGAACTTGAGGAAGGTTCCTTCCGGCGCAGGGATGGCAGAGAAGCGAATCTCGTCCCATATCCAGCGCGACGACTGGTCCGCACTGAAATATGCCCTGCGCGTGGCGCAGAAACTGGAAACGAAATATCTGCTCAAGACCTATCAGAAGTCGGCGTGGGACGCGGAATATCAGAAGGGTTCCAGCTTCTACGCATCCAGCGGCGGTGTCCGCACGGTGGGACGGTTTGCAGGAAGGAAATACACATGATGAAAAGCACGGACAAATATGGGCTTTACGTCGTGAGGCCGGAGGACATCGGCGAAAACGAGAAATATTATCTGATTACGGCGACGTACTGCCTGCTATACACCAAGAAAAAGCCGAAGGACGGGTTTCCCGTGAAAAACCTGACGGCGTTGCCGTCGCTGGCGAAGCAGTGGTTAAACGGAGCCATTGAAAGCCTTCGGCAGGAATATTTGATGGAGAATCAGCAGCAGCTTTTGGCCAAGGGCAAGGCGTTCAGCGACGCGCTGCGGCAGGAGCTTGAGGCTGAGAGAATCCGCATCAAGGAAAGCGAGATGACAAAGGACGATGCAGCAACAGCAGAAGAAACCAAGAGCGAATAGCGCGTCGTCGTATGCCACCTACGACCAGTATTTCGGAGCGCTGCGGCAGTTAGCCTCCGAATACGGCGACGTACCGAGCGACAGCTTTTGGAGCGCGTGGACACGGGCTTCGATGTCAACGAATCCCTTTATCAACAACAGCCGCGTCAAGCATATCTCCTCCTTCCCTGCCGACGTTACCAAGCCACAGATTGTGGAAATGCTCAAGGCACCGGAGGACAACGAGCAGGCGCTTCGCGAAACGGCAGCGGGCTTGGAATGGGGCGCATTCCCCTTCCGGAAAATCCGCATGACCTATCAAGGGGTCAACACCTACCACTATTACCACTATCCCGCGAGCCTCACAAAGGAGGACGCGAAATCCGATATGCTGCGGCGCGAGGGTGCGCTGCTGGACAAGTTCAACCGGCGCTTTCAGCCGGACGCGCTGGCGCACCAAATCGTCGGGCAGGCGTGGCAGATGGGCAAGGTCGCCTATTATCCGCGCTATTCGCTGGACAAGCCGCACAACCGCGTGAATTTCGCGTTTGCACAGCAGCTTCCCTCGGACTGGATCAAAATCGTCGGCTTTAACTCCGAGAGCAAATACACGGTCATGTTTAACATGATGTACCTGTTGCAGCCGGGGTCTGACTGGCGGCAGTTCGGCGATTTGCTTGCGCCGTATCTGGACGATTTTGACAGCGTGCTCGACCCCTTCGGCACGACAGGCAAACCGGACGGTTTGGGGAAAAAGTTCGTCTACGCCTCAAAAAACACGGTGCAGAGCGCAGACGGCAGAGCCTTCCGCATCCAGCCGGACAAATTAAAGGCGAACGCAGCGGGAAATCCGCAGATATACAACCAAAACGGGCAGTGGGCGTATTACGTCACCCTCCCTGTGGAGGACGTTTGGGTGTTCGAGATCGACGACACGACGAGAGCCGTTGCGCCGATGAGCACGGGACTGTTCATCAGTTTTGACCAGATTTCCCAAATTGAGGACGTGGCGCTTGCCGTGATGCAGAATCCGCTTGTGTCGATTGCGTTCGGCGAGATGCCGTACTACGCAGAGCGCAAGACGGAAACCAGCGACCCCATTAAGCTGTCTCCGACCGGGCGCGACTACTACGTGGAGCTGTGGAATCAGATGATTGCGGCGGCAAATGCGGGCGGCATTGCGTTCTTCCCCGCACCGATGGAAAAGCTCCATTTGGAAACGCTGCCGGAGGCGACCGGCTCAAGCGACATGACCTCGAAAAACTACGCCTACGCCGTGATGAAATCCGGCATGAGCGGTCTTATCCCCATTAACAGCGACCCGAGAGCCGGTGCGGTGGAGATCAGCGCGAAGCTGGAGGAGGCGGTTTGCTTCTGCATCTACCGCCAGATGGAACGGATGATGGAATCCGTTTACCGCAGAATGGGCCTGCGGTACGAATGGCGGTTTACCATGTTCGGCGGCTTTGTTTCGGACAAGGCCGACCTTGAAAACGCACGAAAGGGCTTGCAGATCGGAATGCTCTCCGAGACGCTCAAGTACCTTGCGCTGCGCGGGATGAGCCTGTGGGATGATATGAGCGTGTCGCACTTCATCAATGAAAGCGGCGTGCTTGACCTGAGAATCCCGCCCATTACGAGCTACACGGCGAAGCAGGGCGAAAGCGGCTTGCCGCCGAAGGCTCCGAAAGACCCGGACAACGAGGGCGGCAGACCGACGAAGGACATTGACGAGGCGCTGGAAAGCGGCTCTGAGGCGCAGGAAAGCGATTTGGATGGGTGACGCTATGGTAACGACCGAGGATATCAAAATCATCAACGACGCTCTGAAAAAGGGCTTTGACGTAAGGATTCAGAACACCCCGGACGGCTACCGCATCGTCGCGGACAAGGTGAGCGTCCTGAAGCGCGGGCATTCCGCGAAAAAGCCCAGCGCAATGATGGGTTATTCTGATAAGAGGCAATAAAAAACGGCGGGGTTCCC
>OIZL01001930.1_pt1 | contig 10249 bp, 9 predicted proteins | sample 1588541 | NCBI WGS metagenome assembly OIZL01 (sample SAMN03283285) | human gut metagenome | biome: human-associated habitat; material: feces | host: Homo sapiens | place: Peru | collected 2012 | reverse complement strand
GGAAAGGAACTAAGAGATTAATGTTTTATCATAATTTTAAATATTCTCTAAAAATTCTTTTAAGAAACAAAGGCCTTATATTTTGGACATTTATTTTTCCAATTATTTTAGGAACCTTCTTTAAAATGGCATTTTCTAATATTGAAAAAAATGAAACACTAAAGACAATAGACATCGCTATCGTAGATTCTAAAACCTATGAAGAAGATCAAATCTTTAAAGAAACCCTAAATACTCTAAGTAACAATGATACTAAATTATTTAATATAACCGTTACAAACAAAGAAATATCAAAAAAGCTTCTTGAAGAAGAAAAAATAACTGGCTATTTAGAATTTAATCCAGATAATGTTGATATAACTGTCTCTTCATCTGGCGTCTATGAAACTATTTTAAGATATGTTATTGATGAAATATATTGCGAAAAAGAAATGCTTGATACTTTAACTAAACAAACTATTGAAAAAGAACTAGCTAACGGAAATCAAGCCATTAACCCTGAAGAAATTGCTAAACAAATTCTTACCACCATAAATAATAGTGATATAAAACTAAACGATATTTCTAATAAAAATTTAAGTTATACAATGATTGAATTTTATACTCTAATTGCTATGGCAGCCCTATATGGTAGTATGATCTCACTATTTATAACCAACTACAAATTACCAAATATGAATAGCGTTGGAGCCCGTACTAGTATCTCTCCCTTAAACAAAAGCACTACCTTATTAAGTGGCCTAGTAGCAAGTTATTTAATCCAATTATTAGGATTATTCCTCCTATATACATATACAATTCTAATACTCCATATTGATTATGGCAATAATTTCCCATTAGTAATATTACTCTCACTAGTAGGAGCTTTAGCTAGCTTATCACTAGGCGTAGCCGTTTCCACTACCTTAAAAGTAGGCGAAGGAGCCAAAACGGGCATCTTAATAGCTATAACAATGTTTTGCAGTTTCCTATCTGGAATGATGGGTATTACAATGAAATATGTAATAGATAAAAATATTCCTATTCTAAACATAATAAATCCTGCTAATATGATAACGGATGGTCTATATTCCCTATATTACTATAACACACTAGATAGATATAACTTTAACATAATAAGTCTAATTATCTTTTCCCTAATTATGTTCCTACTTTCCCTTATAAAGTTAAGGAGGCAAAAATATGACAGTATTTAAAACATTTTGGAAAATAGTAAAACACTATAAAGGAACTGTTATTCTATATACTATGATGTTAATCGCCTTTGGAGGAATGAATACTACTGCTAATAACCAAGTAACTACCTTTACTAATACTACACCAGATATCTTAATAGTAAATGAAGACACCCCAAAAGGCCTAACCAAAAACCTCATTACTTATCTAGAAAATAATACGAACATAGTAAAGATAAAAGATAATGAAGAAGCCCGAGATGATGCCCTATTTTACCGAGATGTAAACTACATAATTTATATTCCCTCTGGATATAGAGATTCTATTCTAAAAAGAATTCCCCAAGAAATAAATATAAAATCCACTAAAGACTATGATTCTAGTTTAGTAGAAATGATGTTAACCAGATATCTAAAAGTACAAGATATCTATTCAAAAAATACTCATAATGAAGAAGAACTAATAAGTAACATCAATCAAAGTTTAAAAGAAAAATCAAAAATTACTATGACTACTAAATTAGATACAAACACCCTAACCAAGTCATCACGCTTCTTTAATTTTGCTAGTTATAGTATTATGGCTGTAATTATTTATATCTTAAGTCTGGTTCTAACTAGTTTCAATGAATTAACAATAAAGAAAAGAACTATTATAAGTAAAATGAACTATAAAGAACATAATAGAAAAATTATTCTTGCAAGCTTTATCTATTCACTAATAATATGGATTCTATATGTCGCTCTAGGAGTAATTCTTCTAGGAAAGGTAATGTTCACTGTAAGAGGACTAATCTATATCTTAAACACCCTTGTATTCTCCTTCTGTGCCTTAACAATTGCTTTATTAATAAGTACTATTATCAACAATAAAAATGCCATTAATGGTATCGTAAACATTGTTGCTCTAAGCCAAGCTTTCTTATGTGGAGCTTTTATTCCAACTAAGTGGTTACCAGATTCTGTTTTATCATTTGCCCGCATATTTCCAGCTTATTGGTTTAATAATACCAATGTCTTAGTATCAACCATCGAAGTTTTAAACCTAAAAACAATTACCCCCATTCTTCTAAATACCCTTATCCTAGTAGTATTCTCAGTAATCTTTATTATTCTAAATAATCTCATCTCAAAAAATAAACAAAAAGTAGGTTAAAAAAGAACAATTTTAGAAATAACCCCTAAAATTGTTCTTTTTCTTCTATCTAATTTTCTTATAACTATTTTTATAATATGTTAAATACATTCTTTCTTCATTATCTGGATTAAATTCCACATCTCCATTATTATAAACATCTAAACAGTACCCAATCTTTTTAGCTAAACCAACAGATGCCTCATTTTTAGGAGCTATCAATAATTCCACTCTATTATATCCCTCTTCAAATAACCTATCTGTTAATTTATCCAAAATTAAAGTACCATATCCCAATCTTCTAAAAGCTTTTAAAACACCATATTGAATAGTAGGTATCCCTCTATTAAAAGTAACCGAAGCAAATCCTACTACCTCATTGTTAACAATAACCAACATACTATTATTCTTATCAAAACAACTTATATTAGTTACCTTTCTTTCACTTAATATTTCCTTATTAATTAATTCCACTATATCCTTATATCCATCATTATATTTAACAAATTCCATTCTATCCCTCCTAACATATAATCATTATATCAAAAAACATCAATAAAGTAAAAAGTTCTAAAAAAAATGATATAATAAACATATTAAAGGAGAATATAATGATAACTATTTATTTAATTCGTCACGGCAAAACCTCTTGGAACAAAGAAAACCTAATACAAGGAACAAAAGATATTCCATTATCACCCGAAGGTAGAAAAGAAGTCACTGAATTAGCTCAAAAAATAAATCTCAATAAAATAGATTTAATCTTATCATCACCCCAAAAAGAGCTAAAGAAACTGCTAAAAATATTGATAATAATAAAAAAACAATATTATATAATAATCTTCTAAAAGAAAGAAATTTTGGGAATTACGAAGGAACTAAAACAAGTGAAGAACTAATAAATAAACTTTGGGATTATAACTTAAATTACCAAGATGAAAACATCGAAAGTATTACCGTCTGCTTAAACAAAGCCGCTAACTTTTTAAAAGAAATAAAAACAAAATATCCAAATAAAAATATCTTAATTATTTCCCACGGAGCATTTATTAAAGCAATACACTATAATATTAATGGTTATGATAAAAATACTAACTTTCTTTCTTTTAATCCACAAAATGCCACAATTTATAAGTATGAATTATAAAATCCTTATATGTTCAAAATAAGACATGAAGATATCACTCAAATAAACTTTTATATAAACTATCAAGAAAACTATAATTAAGTAGATTTAACATCTACTTTTATTATGTTATAACATTAAAATATCCTTCAAAGTAATTAATCATCATTAAGTACCCCATCATAATATATACTAGAGGAAAGGTGATTATATGAAAATAATAAATAATAAAATAGTTCAAGTATATACTAGTGAAGAACTAAGTAGTGTTCTAGAAAGTGAAAATGAATACGAATATATATATTTAGGTAATGACATTACTTTAGAAAAAGGTATTACTATTAATAATAATAAAGAAAAAGTTACCATAGATGGAACATATACAAATATTAAATTTAAGTTTACCGGTATGAACAGTAACGCATCAACTGATACCATTATTGCTAGCCCTAATATTAAAGAAATTAAAATAAAAAATATGGATATCGAATACACAAACAATTATGGAGTAGTCTATGCTCCAGCTGAATCATTATATAAAGATGTTGCAGTAACATATGAAAATATAAATTTTCTAGGCACCCAGTTATCATTTAATCCCTTTGGTACAACCCAAATAATTGATTCAATTATCAATATTGAAGACACAAATAGTATTACTGCTGGTGAAGTATGCGAATCAAGCCGAGTTATCATCGGAGGAAATACTACCATATCAAGTAAAGCAACTACCTGTCCCTTATTTATTTTTCGAAATGATCCCCCTAATATCAGTATGATCTTCTTATGCAAAAGTAATATCAATATATACACTGATACCAAAGAGCTTATGAATGGAACAAATAAACTAAATTTTACAATCCTCCACGATACTGAAGTAAATATCATAACCGGTAATGGCTTTTCAGTATATTCTACTACCGGAGCCAATAACGTCCTAATAGATGAAAGAGCCAGCTTAAAAATTATTGAAAAAAGCCATCAAAGAGTCCCAATGTGGAATATCTTTGGCACCCTTACAATGAAAGAAGGATCAACTCTTCAATTAATTAATTCTTATAAAGATACCCCTATAGATAATTACAATATTTATTTTAAAGGAAATAATCCCCAAATAAATCTAGATAATCCTAAAGAAATACTTATATATACCAAAAATGCCAATGTAATCTATACAAATAATCCCATCACTTACAAAATAAAATGTTGTAGAATTAACTTTTGGAATGACTCTCAAGAGTTAACTAGTGCCGGTGGAATAAGTAACTTACCAGATTATTATTGGTATAAAAATGATGACCTCCTAGAGTTAACTGGAACAATTACTCAAACAGAAACAAGTATTACCACCCATAATTTAACCGAAGAAGAACTAGCTAACTTACCATCTCTAGATAACTTTAAATTTCAATCTAAAAAACAATTCTCAATAGGAGCCATTAAAACTAATATTCACCCCTTAAATAATACCCAAGATACTATAAGTGGTCATACCAGTAGCTTTGCTGACGTATTAATAAAATATAACGGTAACACCGAAATTGTCACTGCTGAAGAAGACGGTTTCTTTAAATATGATTTAACTACCAGTATTCCAGATAATACAGAAATAGAGTTTATTTCTAATATTTCTAATAGCTTCTTATATGAAACAAGAAAAATAACTACCCCCTTTAACGGAGAACTATCCTTAATGGATACTGACAACTCATTATCATTCTCATTAATTCCTATCAATAATTCAAAAATCTTTCCCCGAACAAAAAAAATAGTAATAAGTGTCGTTGACAGTAGATTAAATAGTAGTAATTGGCGTCTATTTGCATATATTGATACCCCGTTAACATCACTTAGTGGTTATCTACTAGAAGACGCTTTAATATTTAAAAAACTTACTAATGAAAATATTATCTTAAATGAAACTCCCCAATTAGTATTTCAAGGAGTAGATACCGGAGGAAATCCCAATAAGATAGATCTCACATTTTCAGAAGAAAAAGGTCCATTATTAGATCTAACTAATAATGCTCTCGTCGCCAATGAAGAATACTTTGCTAATATTCATTTTAAAGTAGAAGAATAGCCCTAATTCTTCTACTTTTAATAAAGATAATAATAATAACATTACAGTTCTATCAGATACTCCAACTCTAGTTTACACCGGAAAATCTAATAATGGAGAGTCAAATACAATAAATGTTACCTGGAAAGAAGATGAAGGAATTCTTCTTATGATTAATGACAAAATAATTAATAAAAAAGAATATACTGCTAATATCATCTGGACCATTGAAGAATAAAAAATCTGCCAATAATATTACCACTTATTGGCATATTTTAAATTATTTTTTACTTACTTCAAAAGTAACAGTCTTTTTAGTAGTAGCTTCAATATTTGGTAGATTAATAGTTAATTTACCAGAATCCTCTTCATAGTTATATTGTGATGCTTCTAAAAGAGTACCATCAACTTTAATAGTATTCTCTACAAGTTTGATCAAATTAGGATTCAAAATATCTGTTATTACTGGAGAAGTATATACCATCTCAGTTTGATTATTTACCTCTATAGAATACATCAAATTTCCTCCACTCCAAACCATTTTATTAGCAGTTTTAGTTACAGTAAGGCCTGTAACCATTGTTACCACCAAGCCTGTGTTGTTATCTCCGTAGGAATACTATTATAATTACCCAAAACCGTAGCAGTATTACTTAGTTCTGTTTCCATATACCTCCTCCTAATTTAGTTTATGCCCAATAAAAAAGAAAATGAGTTTATATCAAAATAACAAAAATAATAAAATGATTATTGCTATTGTTTAAAATTATGATATAATAATAATATAATTAAAGGAGGCATTTATGAAAAGTAAATTAAATAGCATTTTAGGTAGAATCGATTTAAAAAACAAAAAAAACATAACAATATTATCACTTAGTATAACAGTATTAGTCTTAATAATTATCCTTATAATCAAAAATGTTGGAATCGGTATAATTAGCCACAATGGTAAATTTAAAATCAAAAAAAGTGAACATAACAATATAATTTTAGAAGATTATAGTAATTCCTATTTTTCTCTTAAAAAACCCAAAGGATGGGTAGTAGATACAATTGGAGATTATATCCATTACACTATTAAAGTATATGATCCAAATAACCCATCCTATCAATTTTTCTTTAATCTAAAAACAGAAGGGTATAATAAATCAGAAGATGCAAAAAATTGGCAAAAAAAATATTATCCAAACAATATATTTGCCAAAAATCCGGTAATTGCTGAAAAAACAACAGAGGGATTCTATAAAATATTTAATGAATTAGGTCCTTTAAATAATACATCATCATTTAAATTCCCCACTTTAACAGATTTTACAGTTGCGGCTAATTTAGGTAAAGGAATGTTTGGTGGAGACCTCTTGAGGGCAACATTTAAAGACAGTGAAGGACGCGAGTGTGAAGGATTGTTTACTGCCTATGTTTATGATCCAGGACCATATTATGTTAATGAAAATATTATATCAGGTAAAAAAATAGATATTTATTTTTTAAATGTTTATGATTCCATTTTTATAACTACTCCTAAAGATGAACTTATTAATTATCAAGAGATTTTAAATAATATTGTTGCTTCATTGGAATTTACAGATACTTTCATAAATGGTTTTAATTCAGCTCAAGATGCTGTTATGAAGAATTTTCAAACCATTAGAAGCATTGGTAACCAGATAAGCGATGGAATAATGGACTCTTGGAATAAAAGAAATAAATCTTATGATATTATGAGTCAAAAACAAAGTGATGCAACTCTTGGATATGAAAGAGTATATGATACAAAAACAAATGAAATATATAAAGCATATAATGGTTTTACAGATGACTATAATGGTAAAAGATACAAGAGTATAACAGATGATATGTATTTAAATAAAACATCTGGTTATATAGAAAGGTAGCCATATGAAAGACAAAAGGAAAATAATAATAATTTTATTGGTTATAGTAATAATAATTCTTTCATCCCTAATATTTATCCCTAAAAATAACAATAATCCCAATAGCCTAAATCCGGATAATACAAGTAACAGTAAATTAGTAAAATATATTTCATCTTTAAATAAGAAGAAAAAAAGCGATTACAAAAAAATATCAGCATTAGATTTTTTAAATGAATCTTCTTGCTTTAGTAATTACGCTTTTATAAACAATAATTCTATTTACATATTTGATCCAAATAAATTAGATGAGGGAGAATTTATATATAAAAAAGTATACGATATAGATGATAATATTAAAGTAATGAATATAAGGCCAACCAACGGTGCTGATATACAATTTTTTGATTATAATGATACTTTATATACATTACACGATGAAAATCTTGACAATAAAGTTAGAGATAGTTATGATATGTATCTAAATGCTAATTATAAACTAAGTAATTATCTTAAGTGGGAATATTCAACCAAATTTCTTGGCAAAAAAATAAAATATGATTTTATGTCTAATTATGCTTATCTAAGTAATAATAAGTTATATAGAATTTTATATCAAGACACAAAATATCCATCATTCAGTGAAATTAAAGGAAGTTATAATAATGAAAAAGTGATTAGAATCTACAATGAAAGAATAGTTAAAACTGATAAATCATTTTATGAGATGATGACTTATTTTGATACTAACTCTAATAAAACCGAAACAGCTATGGTCAGAATAAAGTCCCTAACAAAGTATTATGATGAAGTTTTAACATTTACATATAAATATGTAATATTAAAAGATCATACTATTATTCCTATAAATGATTTAATGGAAAATAGAGTAAGAGATTATTCATATGATTATTTCTTGAGTGGTTTTAACTATATGAATGAAGTTAGATATGAAGAATAACCGACTTATTGTAAATAACACCTACTAGAACCTAAAAAAGTACTAGTAGGTATTTTTATACAAAAAGAAATGAACAATTACAATTGTTAGATTTTTAACATTAAAAAAGGAATTAAAATTATTTTATTTCATTACAGTCGCTTAATTAAATAACTAAAATATTTTATTTTTCCTGATAATACATCATTATAAAAATTTTGCTTCCAATGAACAAAATTAATTGCCTCTTGAATCTCTTTCATCTTATTCTCAAGTTCTCGAAGTTTAGTATCAAGAATTATTTTTCTCTCAGGAATAGATTCTTCACCTTTTAAACACAAATCTAAATACTTTTTCATCTCCACAATAGTCATTCCGCAACACTTTAAACAAGATAGACTTCTAATCCAGTTAATATCATTATCCTCAAACATTAAATAATTATTGTTTTTATGATATAATTTATACAGAAGTGATAATAGCGAATATGAAGTAAAAAATCGTTATTAAGTTTATAGCAAGTACTAAATAGGTAATATATGTATAATAAAAGTAATTAAATAATTATAATTTTGTAAATATTTCTATGTATTATAGAAATTATAAACTATACTACAAAAGAGATATGGGAGGTTGATTATGTTAGACTTGATAAAAATAGGTAATTTTATTACATCATTAAGAAGAGAAAAGGGAATAAGCCAATTAGAATTAGCAAAAGAGATGAAAGTTTCCAATAGTGCCGTTAATAAATGGGAACAAGGAATTTGTTTGCCAAAGAAAGACAAAATTAATAAATTGATAGAGTACTTTGGTATTAGTTTAGATGAATTTTATTCTGGTGAAAAAAATGAAAAAAACAATCCGCCAAAATTAAAAAAACTCTCAATTAGTGAAAAAACTCCCATTTTACTAATAACTATTTCACTATTAATATTGATAATTATGTTGTTTATATATAAGAATAATAAAACAACCACTTATAAACTATTACCTGAAAGCAGTGATTACGTTGGATTTGGGAACATCTTTATAAGCCAAAAAAGTAAAATAATTACAATGACTGATTTATCTATCAACAATGAAAGTGATCTATCAATAAAATCATCTTGTTTTGAATTCTTTATTATGATTGAAGACGAATTAATATTACATAATGGAGATATAAAGACTTGCATTGGTGATAATAAAATTAAATGGCTTAAAGACTATATAAAAGAAATACAAATGAATTTAAATAACGATTTGAATTACACAATCTTTACAAGCAATATTAATAATAAAAAATTAACCATTACAATAAATTATTTAAATGAAAATGGAGAAATCGACAAGTATAATATGATTTTTGATATTGTTAGATACTGAAAATCAACCAAAATCAACCAAAATCAACCAAAAAAATCTTCATTTGAAAACAAAATATCATATACTGAAATTGAAAGATTATTTGGCATAACATATAATCATAAGTTCCAGTATATAATATTTTTATATGTAGCCAAATTTTAAATCCTTGAAATGGAGATGTATATAAATGTTGAGCAATGGAATATCTAATAATAAAATTAACGATAGAAGAAAGAAACTGGATAAAAAAAGAAATTTAATTTTTTTACTTATTATTGTTTTCTTTTATATTTATATTATGTTTATTTCTGAAATAGATATAGGAACCGGAAAAAAAGAATTAGAAAACATAATTATTCTTGCTATTCCGTGCTTTATTTATCTTATACAATCACTTAATATAACTGATAAAATAGAAAGAAAAAAATACCTATACTATTATTTGATAATATATATAACTGCACTAATAGGATTTACATTTTCAAATTTTAGAACAACATATAAACATTTAAGAAATATTAATTTCGTAAGAGAGTATAATTTAATACCATTTAATTCGGTAATAACATTATTAAACACCCCAT
>OIZL01001929.1_pt1 | contig 10253 bp, 6 predicted proteins | sample 1588541 | NCBI WGS metagenome assembly OIZL01 (sample SAMN03283285) | human gut metagenome | biome: human-associated habitat; material: feces | host: Homo sapiens | place: Peru | collected 2012 | reverse complement strand
GGAGTTCGAATCTCCGATGGATCACCAGAGTTTTATAGGATGGACGAGTTCCCTTGTGATTAAAGGACTTGTCCATCTTTTGTTTTTTAGGATTTTCTTAAATAATCACTAAAATGGACAAAATTGAGCACTTGATTGTTTTCCATTTCAAATACGGTCAAGTGCTCAATTTTTTTAATATCAGAGCACTATTCCGAATATAATTTACAGGGGGTAGTAGCATGAAATTAACAATGGAAAGAAATAGCCGAGAAAAAACCGTAAAAGAAGCTTTCAAAGAATTCATTGTCTTTAAAAGAAGTAATAATCTTTCAGAAAAATCCATTAAAGACTATGAAAATATTTTTTCAATATTCGTTAACTTTTACGGGGAAAATTCAAAGTGTATTGATATAGATACAAACACAGTCGAAGAATATATTTGTTACCTACAGAAAAAGCCTAAAAAAGCAAACAATCCCAAAAACAAAAACAACGAAGAATATCTTTCAAGTGCTTCAATTGCAACATACATACGACATTTAAGGGCTGTACTGAATTATTTTATAAAAAAGGGTTACACAAATAGTTTTACTGTGGTTATTCCTAAATTTGAAAAAGAGGTAAAGGAAGTATATACTTCTGAGGAGCTTAAACTACTGCTTAAAAAGCCTGATTTAAAGATATGCACTTTCAGCGAATACCGTAATTGGGTAATGACAAACTACTTTCTCTCAACAGCAAATCGTCTTGAAACAGTCAGAAATATACTAATTAAAGACCTACACTTTTCAGAAAATGAGATTTATTTGAGACACGTAAAAAATAGAAAGCCATATTGTATTCCTATGCAAAAAGAATTGAAAAAAATCCTTATTGAATATTTAAGTTATAGAAAAGGTGAAGACGAAGACTATCTTTTTTGTAATGAAAATGACGATAAAAAACCTTTATCAAATGAAGCTATAAAGACGGTAATTGCAAGATATAACAATCGCAGAGGTGTAACAAAAACAAGTGTACATATATACCGAAACACGTTTGCTAAGTATTGGATTTTAAAAGGCGGCGACCTTTTGCGACTACAAAAAATACTTGGACATAAAAAGCTTGATATGGTACTTGAATATGTAGATATGTACGGAAAAGACTTACAAAAGAATTTTGACCTTTTCAATCCCCTTTCGGACTTTACCAAAGGTACACATGTAAGTTTAAAATAACTTAGCCTATTATATATCAAACGGTTTCAAAATACAACCACATTATAAAATATCCCCATACCCCGAAAAAAACATATGCAAAAAGCCGGAGAGTAAAACTCGATTGAGTTCTACTCTCCTAAACTTTTTGCACTTTTTTCAATTAAGGGGTATGGGGCTTTATGGCTTTGTCAAGCCGTCTCATCTTCAAGATTTTCAAGTTTTTCGATTCTTTGTGAAACACGCGGGTGCTTTTCGAGGATTTTATCAACCAATGTCATTTTGTCGGTTAAGCTGAATTTTTGAAGAAGATATAACACATTAATTAAATCGTTTCCATAGCCTAAATCAAAAGCATATTTGTCAGCTAAAAACTCATTCTTTCTGCTGTTCCTTGCAAGCAAGAAATTTCCGACAAATAAAATGAATTGAATATATAAATTAAAGACAAAACGAATGACAAGGAAAAGCGTTCTCGGGTGTCTGCTTTCTTCCTTTGATGTGCTTTCGTCTGTATCCCATAAAACATAATCGAAGAGCGTAAAAAGACAGTTGATTATTAGAATTAATATAGAAAACATTCCGTTTCCTATTGTGTTCAATAATTCAGCCTTTGTGTTTCCGTTAATGATATGAGCAGTTTCATGAAGAAGTAAAGCGGTTAATTCATCCTCGTTAAATGTTTCCAAGGCTCCTTTTGTAACAGCAATAGTGTGATTTCCGATTGCAAAAGCATTGATTGAAATGCTGTCAATAATATATGGCTTTATTTCGCAAAGGTCTGGATTTGCTTCTTTGGCTTCTTGCATTGCGCGTCCAAATATGGGTAAAAAGGTTTCTTTCTCTTGTCTCGTTTCAACAGGTCTTGCATTTCGTATTGCTCTCAATATAGGCTCGCCAAACTTTAAAGCAACAAAAATAGAAATTGAATAAAGAATAGCGCAGAGAATAAAAGCCGATTTAAACGAAAGAAACGAGTGCACTATCGTAATAGAGAAGCCAAAGAAAAAACAAAACCAAAGTATGTACGAAAGATTTTTGTAAATGAATAACCCTGTTTTCTTAATTCTTTCAATCATAAAAGTGCCTCCTAAAACGGTTTGTTAACCGAAATGTACGAATGAAACGGAAAATCTTTTGACATGAAAATACCCTTACCGGTTCTTAAAGCTTTGATATCGTCTGGGTGATAATAAAACTCTCTTACACGTCTTGCACTCCCTAAACCTGTGTCGGTTGTTTCAAAATAGCCTTTTTGCTGTAATTGGTATGTGACGTCTATTGTTGATTTTGTTCCTAAAATATTAGCCCAGTTTTCGGAATTAACGGCACTGTTCTGCCTTAAAACTATGTAGTTGTTCGTGTTTTCAATAACCTGTTCTTTGAAAGCTTCGTTGCAGGTAAAATCTAAATCCGATAAGCTCTGCGTTGCAAGCACAGACGTTATGTTTGCACTCCTTGATTTATTGATAAGGTCAATTAAAGCGGTCGAAGCATAAGTATTTATTTCGTCAAAGATATAGAAAGCTCTTTCGGGTTTAGCAATGAAACATTTGTTGACCGCTTGCTTTGAGTCAATCAGAATTAATCTTCCCATTAAAGGTGAAATTTCGGGGTAAAGCAAAGGATTAAGTACGAAAAGAATAATAGCATTTTCCTTTATCGCCGTGTAAATGTCAATACCGTTTTCGGAAAATATTCCGCCGAACTCGCTTTCGGCTATCGTGCAAAAGCGCGCGCCTGCACTTTGCGCTATCTTTCCGCAGGTAGACGAAATTTCAAGGTTTAGTAAATGTTCCTGCTTTGATATCAGCTCGGCTTTTAAAAGCTTTGCACTCAAAAGGTTAAATTTCTCAACACCCATGTTGTATACAATATTTCTGAATGAAAGCGGAATGTCACTTTGCTGTAAAAGTATGATAAGCTTCTGTAAATATCGCTCTGTGTTTAGCTTGTAATGTTCCTCGCTCCATTCCGTCATGTTGATTAGCATATCTTTGCACATGGTCGGCGAAGCGTTAAGAAAAGGATTGTACTTGTCGGAAAACTGTGGTTCTGCAAGCGAAATAATGTATAGCTTTCTGTTCTTTTCTTTGCAAAATTTCTTTGTGATTTCAAGGATTGAATCTTTTCCCATGTCACCCTTGCCGTCAACAATCAGCATTGGATAATTGCAGTCAGTTCCTCGCTTTATGAAGTTGGAAAGCGCAACCGTTTTTCCGCTGCCTGTTGTACCGCAGACAAAAACGTGCTTGCAATCGTCGGGAATATATATCTTCCTTTTGTGTGCCTGTCCGATAAAAGTACCCGAAGTATCGGTAAAAACTCTCTTTTGCTTTTTGTCCATTCGTTTCAGCTCTTTCCAAAAATTGAAATGACGTTTAACCAAAAGGTTTCGTCTGATACTTAGATATGTAAAGAAAAGCGCAATACCGATAACAGCAAAGAATATGATATTTGAATATCTGTCAACACCGATTGTATATTTCTTCAAAGCTCATAATTTTTAACCTCCGAAAGTTCAATCAATTTAATATTAGGGTAATTGTTTTTCTGTTTTTCAAGGAAAACCGCAATCTTTGAATTAATGTCTGGTACGACCCAAAACTGCCCGTCGTAATCGGTAAAGTTTGAAACAATGTTCTTTAAAAATCGTTCTCGTGATTTTAAATTGAGTTCAACCTCGACGCAATATTTCTTTTGACTGTATTCAAACACAAAATCAGGTCTGTGTCTGCGTATGCCGAAGCCGTCTTTACTGTGGAGCTGTTTTTCTGTAATCATAGAAGAAAAAGCAATATTGTATTTAGAGTTAAAATATATTGCAGTATCTAAAACTGTGAGGTCATGGACGATTTGTTCAACTCGTACTTGCTCACCTTGCAACTTTAAACCTATCATTTTCTTACCGATATCGGTTAAAAAATAAATGTTAGATATTCCGTAAAGAATTTTTCTTCTTGTAACATAGCCATTATCAATAAGCTTTCTTAGTCTCCTGTCACAGGCACTTTGGCTTGAAAAATCGCACAATTTACAAATATGTTTTCCCGATATAACTCTCCACTTAGAAATTGTCTGAAAAATATAATAATCTCTTTCAACGAGTTTGACATTGCTCAAAAAATCACCACCAACAACAAAAAGCCCGTCTATATTTAACTCTATGAGTAAAAGCATATAAAAAGAACACATAAATTGAAATTTTAGAACATAGTTTTTCATTTGCCCCTTGATTGCTTTAAAGCAGGTTTTCACTCTACAGTCAAGGGCGGTCGCAGACCGTTCATATACCCTTGACTGTAGAGCGAAAACCTGCTAACTAACTTTGGGGGCAAATAAAAAACGGACTTAATAACTAACTATACTTAACTTTACTCTTAACTAATTAAACCTACTAACCATACACATAAATACTACATAACATCTATCTATAACATTAATAAAATATAATAATCAAATAAATATATATAACACTACCAACACACGCATAAAAAATTAAAATAACAAATAATAAATTATAACTACAAATAAATATTTAGTTTGCGAGATGTAAAAATTTATATTTTACATGATGTATGCGAGGGGTCTCGGGTGGTAAGCCGAGACCCCTCGCATACATCATAGCTCGCAAACTAAATAGAACAGCCATTTGTAGAAATTTATCTTGTTGTTTTTATTTTATATGCGTGTGTTGGTTTAAGAATGACACTTTTTTAACAGTTAATTTTTTTGATTATACAATAGTTTTTATCTATCAAACAAAAAATACAAGCCGTTTAAAGCTTGTATGGTAATATTAGATTAATTTATGAATACCATATATTGGAAACAAAATGACATATTTTTTCGCAAAGTTTGTAACTTTGCGAAAGCCAAAACCTACTGTTTTATGATTAAATAATACACAAAACGGCATAAAAAGTCAATTAAAATGCTAAATGTAGATGTAAAAATCTGCCAAAAAATGCAAGCAGTATCTAAAATAGTCGGTTTTTTCAAAGATTTTCTTCCATAAGGGGTCAAATAAAGGGTCAGAAATCAAAGTTGAAAGGACTGATTTTCATGCCAAAACGAGGTGAAAACATACGCAAAAGAAAAGACGGTCGCTGGGAAGCAAGAATAAAAACAGAAAGCGGAAAATTACGTTCCGTCTATGCAAAAACATACAGCGAACTGAAAGCAAAGCTTAAAGATACCAATGAAAAACAAAGGCTCGGAAACCTACGACTTTTTGAGCCGAAAACACCGTTCTTATCTCTTACCGAAAGCTTTTTGAAAGAAAGTGAAATCAAGAACAAAAAGTCGACTGTTTCAAGGTACAGAGAAATAGCAGAAAATCATTTGATACCGTTTTTTAAGAATACGCCGATTAATTCCGAAAGTGTGAACACCTTTATTCTTTACAAACTCAATCATGAAAAATTAGAAGCAAAAACGGTATATGACATTGTTTCTGTACTTGTACAAATAATGAAACACGGAAACATAACTTTTGAAATATCAAGACCTGCGCTATACAAAAAGGAGCTTGATGTACTGACGGAAAGCGAACAAGAAAAGCTTGTAAAGCTGATAAAGCCTTGCATTACATATGAAAACATAGGCATTTTACTTTCGCTTTATTCGGGTATGCGTTTAGGCGAGATATGCGCTTTGCTTTGGAAAGACATTGACCTTGAAGAAAAGACAATTTCGATAACAAAGGCAATGCAAAGGATATCGGTCAAGGACGAAGAAAGAAAAACAATGATAATCATAGACGTGCCAAAAACACAAAAGTCAATTCGCAAAATACCGATTCCCGATTTTCTTGTTCCCGAACTTAAAAGGTTATCTTCTTCATGTTCTCCCGATTCATATGTACTGACAGGCAGTGACTCATATTTTATTGAGCCAAGACTATATCAGTACAAATTCAAAAAGTATTTAAAGCAGTCTCAAATCAGAGACACAAATTTTCATGCATTAAGGCACACTTTTGCAACAAGAGCCATTGAACAGGAAATGGACATAAAAGCCGTAAGTGAGATACTCGGTCATTCGACTGTAAGTTTCACTTTGGAAAGATACGTTCACATATCTTTTGAGTTCAAAAAGCAGAACATTGAAAAGCTGACCGTTTGCTATTAGGGGTCAAAAAAAGGGTCAAAACACAATACAAAACGAGCGGAAGCCTTGAAAAGCAAGGACTTCCGCTCGTCTTTTTCGCAAAGTTACAAACTTTGCGAAAAGAAAGGGTCAGTCAAATTTTATATCATTAGGATTGATTTTGCTAAAATTACTGTTGTTAAAAAATCAGGAGGTATTTGAAATGAAAGGTATCAAAAAAACACTATGCCTGTTACTTTCGCTCGTCATGATTTTATCAATGGGCGTACCTGCTTTTGCACTTGAAAAGTCAACAAGCGAAGCACAGGCAAACACAACAAGTTCAGAAACAAGTCCGTTTTCGATTGAACTGTCAACGGACAAGGGCAGTTATTCAGCAACGGGAATAGCTAAGATTACGGCAAAGGTTACAAACACATCAGGCAAAGACATTAAAAATGTCAGCGCCGAAGCCGTATTCGGTGAGCTTGCTCCCTGCAAAAAGAAAAGCAGTCAAACAACTGCCGAAGCCGAAACGCTTAAAGACGGTGAAAGTCTTGAATTTACTTACAGCGCAACAATAAACAAAAATGCGAAAAAACTTAACATAATTGAAAAAATCATTCTTTTCTTTGTGAGGCTTTTCAACGGTGGTTACTCTGCAAAAGACAACGGCTTTGACAACGGCAGAGAGTTTGTTGAAAGCAGTAACGATATTAAGTTCGGCAAACGCTGGGCAAAAAATACGGTTAAAGTCTGGTTTGGAGAAAGTGGAGAAACACCTGACAATCCACCTACTCAGGACAAGTCATATGAAGAACTTATTAAAGATGTAGATATTGATAAAATGTATGGATATGATGAAAGCGACATTTCAATTGATGAGACAACGGGAATTGGATATATTAATAACATTATCACTATTATGTTTGAAGAAGAATGTTCAGGTAGTGACAAGGCTAAAATTATAAATTCAATCAATGGAAAAATTATCGGTGGTAATAAAACATATAACGAATTATATATAAAAATTGAAAAATCCACCTGCGAAGAATTAGATATAATCTGCAATAAATTGAATGAGAATGATAATATTTATGCTTATTATTCAGAGGTATTTGAAAATATATCAAATGCAGTTCCTAATGATCTATATGCAAGTCAAAGAGAAATTGAAGAAAATGATGATGAGCCTTGGGTAAAATGGGATGGCACATATGCACCTCGGAATTGGGGCTTGATAGCAATTAATGCACCGGATAGTTGGAATTATAATAATTATTTTAGTAACATCAAAATCGGAGTCATTGACGACGGGTTTAATGTAAATCATATTGATTTAGACATTAAAACAATTTCCAAAACAAATTCTAAAAATGAACACGGCACGCATGTTGCCGGAATTATAGGCGCAACCGCTAATAATACAAAGGGTATAGCGGGAATAGTTTGGAACAAAGCATTATATGGCTATGATGCAGAACAATATAATAAAAAATTAGGCAAAGACATATATACAGATGACGAAATATATAATGGTCTGGAAGAGTTAGTAAAAAAAGGCTGTAAAGTTATTAATTGTTCTTTTGGTTTGTCACAAAACCTTTTAGACAGCAATTGCAGTTTCGATATAAAAACAATTACTAAAAGAGGAAAAACCGCTTCAAACAAAATAGCAATGCTTCTGAAAAAAGGATATGATTTTATTGTAGTTCAAGCAGCAGGAAACGGTGCAACTAATCCTAAATATGTGGGTCAGGGTTCAGTTGGATACAATGATGCAAAATTAGGTGTGGATGCAATTAATAATGGATATTTTGCTTCTGTTACAAAAGATAACTGCTACAACAAAAAAATATCTGTTGAAGAAATTATGAATAGGATTATAATTGTTACATCTGCTGAATCTAATATTAACGATAGGAGCAAATACAATATAGCGATTAGTGCAAATGGAGGGAGTCAGGTTGATATTTCTGCGCCCGGTGAAAACATATATAGTACGGTGTTATCTAATGAATACAGCTTTTTGAGTGGAACATCAATGGCTGCTCCAATGGTTACTAGTGTTGCAAGTCTTGTTTGGTCGATAAATTCTGATTTTACTGGTGCACAGGTTAAGGATATTGTTTGTAAAAATGTTGATTACAACACTATGGTATATGATAACTTACAATCACCAAATGCAACTGGCAATTTTAGAATGGTTAACGCCAAACTTGCTGTTGAAGAAGCTATGAGACGGACTTACGGCGAAGAAAGTGTTACAAATTTTGCAGGTGGTGACGGCTCAGAAGAAAACCCGTATCAGGTTGCAACTCCGGCTCAATTAAATGCCGTCAGATATCATTTGGACAAACACTTTATTCAAATTGCAGATATTGATTTGAGTGGTTGGGGAGAGTGGAAACCTATCGGTATGGCAGTACCTATGTATAGTACAACCGGAAATTCATGTAAAGCAAAGGAAGAACTATTTACAGGAACATATAATGGAAATAACTATCGCATTGATAATATCAAGATTACTGACGGTGATGGAGCGCTGGAATATGATTGTTATGGATTGTTTGCCGGTACTAAAGATGCTACACTGAAAAATATAAACGTTACTAATTTGAATATTGATATTAGTAAATCCGGAGCAGGTTATCCATACATATGGAAAGAAGAAGGAATGATTTATTCCGTTTGTGCAGGCGGAATTGCCGGGATATGTAAAAAGTCAAACAACGGAATTACTGTCATTGACAATTGTCTCGTTACAGGAAAAATACATATTTCTCCGTGTGCTGATGCGTATGTAGGAGGAATAACCGGATATGGTGGTACTTTTACACGTTGCAAAAATTATGCAGATATAGACGTATACGCGGATAGTTTGACTAGATATGAGTTTCCATCAAGCCATGGATATTGCGGCGGAATTACCGGACACCCAAATTCTGTCAATGGAAAAATTGATATGTGTACAAATTATGGCAATGTATTTGTTGCTGCCGGAGTATTCCTTTATAGCGGAGGAATATCAGGGATATATGGTCAAATTTCAAATTCCTTGAATTTTGGCAGAATTGGTGGAAATTTACTACATTACGGAGCTAGCAGTACTTCTTTTGAAAATTGTAATGTTGGCGGAATCGTAGGCGCAACCAGCAGTGATTTCATAAAAAACTGTATAAACTACGGAGAAATATATGGCATAGATGTGTCAACAAATAATTCAAAGTACTCTGGATCGGGATACGGAGTTAGGGTTGGTGGAATATGCGGGGACTTAGCCTATTATAACGGCAGGTTGATTTCTTGCTATAACCTTGGAAGGTACATAACAGCAAATCAAGAACATGCAGTAGTTGGACGAATAGCAGGCTCTTGCAGTAATAGGTCGGATTGCTATTCATGGGAAGAAACATTTATAAATAATAGTATTACAACTGCTTCTTCACCAACATCTGATGAATTTTCAAGAAATGTCAATGGTGGAAATTTGACGAAAGAAGAAATGCTTAAAGAAGAAACTTATAAAGGCTTTGATTTTGATAACATATGGAAAATTGATTCGTCGGTTGGCGGTGCAGTTTTAAAATAATCATTTCATTGCTCGGATACGGTTGTTTCGCTTGATTAAAAAGTTAAATCTTGCCCCATACAAGCATTTTACTGCTTGTATGGGGCATTTAATCCTATAATTAAAAGCTCGTTTTTCTATTGTAAAAAACATTGACAAACAAGATATAAAATTGTAAACTTTGAAAGTACAAAAAAGACACATTGCAACTACTTACAAAAAAATTCAAAAATTTTAAAATTCTTATTGACAAATAATAAAATCGAGAGTATAATAAGACTTGTCATTTTAAAGGGTCAAGTGTTCAATCTTGAAACAATCAAGTTAACAATGCTTGAAAATCCTTTAATTACAAGGGCTATTAGCTCAGGTGGTAGAGCACTTGACTTTTAATCAAGTTGTCCCGCGTT
>OIZL01001928.1_pt1 | contig 10254 bp, 8 predicted proteins | sample 1588541 | NCBI WGS metagenome assembly OIZL01 (sample SAMN03283285) | human gut metagenome | biome: human-associated habitat; material: feces | host: Homo sapiens | place: Peru | collected 2012 | reverse complement strand
TGGCAATATTTCAAAGATAATATAAATAAAGAATTAGAAACAGTAATAGGATATAATGAAGAATTAGAAAGATTACGTTCAAAAGCAGTACAAATTAAATCTGAAATACCAAATGGAATAAGTGCACTAATTAACAGTAAACAAAAAGAAGCATTAATATCAAGATTGAATAAAGTTAATAGTGAGATTAGAGAATTACAAAATAAAAGAATTAAAGCAGCATCTATGTTTGAAAATAAATTAAGATTAATATCTTCGCTAAATATAAGAGATATAAATAATCAAATAAATAGATGCTTAAGACTAGGAGTTAGTAATCTAACAAAAACAAATAGTGAAGAATTAAAAGAAGCACTAAGTGCTGGAGAACTTGCGTTAATAAAAGAAAGAATAAAAGGAGTAATATCAGAAACAGATAAAAGTATTAAAGCAATAAATATAGGATTAACAAAAGAACATAGAAATCTAAGCCCATCATTAGTTTCTGAATATGCATATCCTAATATTACAAGTGATAAAGAAATGAAAGCAAGAGAAAGATTAAAAACATCATTAAGATTATTGCAAGATGTAGATACAATTAAAAATAGTAAAGCTAAAAGTAAAAATATTTTAACTAGTGATGAAGAAAATCTTATAGTTGGAATAACAGAAGCAAAAATTAAAAAAATAATGGAAGATGATGAATACGCTTTAAAGATGTAACTTTATAAAGAAGTTACATTTTCTATAAGCAGAAATTGAAATATAATATAAGAAATGGTATAATCAGTAAGAGGTTATTATGAAAAAGAAAAAGAAACATACTGTACTTAGAATATTAAGTCTAATTTTATGGATAGCATGTATGGCTTGTGTATGTTATTTGAGTTACCAAATATATAAAGCTAATATGTTACCTAACAAATATTATTATATATTAATTGGAGTTATAGTATTTTTAATATTAATATTTATAATGTTCATATTAAACAAAAAATCTAAAGTTTGGATACTTATAATATGTGATATATTATTTTTAACTCTATCAATAGTATTATATTTTGCAAATATTAAAATAAATGAAACATTAAAGTTCTTAGATCAAAACTTAAATGCTAAATATGAAACAAATATATATAATATAGTAGTTTCTAAAGAATCAGAAATAAAAAGTATTAAAGATTTAGATTCTAAAACTATTAAGTTAGTAAATGATTTAGATGATAAAACATTACTAGAAACTTCAATTAAAAGAAAAATTAAGAACAGTAAACTTGAATATACAACAAGTATAAGTGATTTATTATATGAAGTTAAGGAAAATACTGAAACTATAATAATTGTTAATTCTGGTAACTTTGACGCTATGATAGAAGAAGATGAAACATATAAAGATTATATAAGAATTATAGATACAATAGAGATAAAAAGTAAAATAGTAAATTCAGCAACAAATATCTCAGTAACAGAAGATCCATTCGTAGTGTATTTAAGTGGAATAGATACAAGAAGTGGTAAACTACCTGCTAAAAGTTTAAGCGATGTTAATATCTTGTTAGTAGTAAATCCTGTTGATAGAGAATTATTAATGGTTAATACACCAAGAGATTACTATGTTAATTTACATGGTATAAAAGGAAATAAAGATAAACTTACACACGCTGGTTTAGTTGGAGGTGTAAAATTATCTACTTCTACTCTAGAAGACTTATATGGAATAAAAATACCTTACTATGTAAGAGTTAACTTTAATGCTGTTATTAATTTAGTTGATGCAGTAGGTGGAATAACAATAAACAATGATCAAAATAAAAATATAAAATGTTGGACAGACCCAAGCTGTATTATTAAACCAGGAGATAACAAGGTAAACGGTAAATGTGCATTAGCTTTTGCAAGAGAAAGACATGCATATAAAGAAGGAGATAGACATAGAGGAGAAAATCAAGAGCAAGTTATATCAAAAATAATTGAAAAAGTTACAAGTTCTAAAACTCTAATTAATAACTATTCAAATATCCTAGAATCATTAAACGGAACATTTGAAACAAATATAACTACAGAAGAAATAATGAGTCTTGTTAAAATGCAAATAGATGATATGAGAGGATGGACTATAAGTACATATAACGTAACAGGAAGTGACTTATATGCTAAAACATACAGTTATCCAAATAGAGATTTATATGTAATGAATCCAAATATGGAGACAGTAAATATAGCAAAACAAAAATTAAATGATGCATTAACTATAAACTGATACAAAAAAGTATCAGTTTTTGTATATTAAGAAGTTAAACTTTACATTTTAAAGCAAATATCTGTTAAAAAAGTTGTAACCGTATATAGAAAATGCTATAATTAAGACGTATAAACATTAAAAAATAATTTTTTGTATGGAGTAAAAATGAATGAAGCAGTTGAATTAATTGAAACAAAAGAAAAATATAAATATAAAGTTGAAAGTGAAAGTTTATTAAGCTTTAAAACAAAAGTATATTTACCATTTAAAAGACTTTTAGATATTTTCTTTGGAATAATAGGTATAATTTTAACGGTACCATTTTTTATCATAATAAAAATATCTTATCTTATAAATGGTGATAAAGCACCTATAATATTTAAACATAAAAGAGTAGGAAAAGATGGAAAAGAGTTTGAATTATATAAGTTTAGAACTATGGTTCCAAATGCAGAAGAAATATTAAAGAAAATGTTAAAGCAAAAAAAATATAGAAATGAATGGGAAGAGTTCCATAAGTTTGATAATGACCCTAGAATAACAAAGCTTGGAAATATTTATAGAAAACTATCCATTGATGAATTACCGCAATTTCTAAATATTATAAAAGGAGAAATGTCATTAATAGGTCCAAGACCTTTAATTGAAGAGGAAGTTAAAGAATATAAAAGTAAGAAAAAATTACTATTAAGTGTTAGACCTGGATTAACTGGTTGGTGGGCTTGTAATGGAAGAAGCTGCACAACAAATAAACAAAGGAAAGAATTAGAACTATACTACGTTAAAAATTGTGGTATTTTAATCGATATAAAATGTTTTTTATTAACAATCTTGAAAGTGTTAAAGCAAGAGGGAGCTAAATAGGAGTTTTTAATGAAAAAGAAGTATATAATAGTTTTATTAATTATAGTTTCACTACTAGTATGTGGATGTACAAAAGAAAATAAAAATGAAGATAAAAAAGAAGAACCAATTAAAGAAGTTAAGAAAATTAAAATAATAGATGAAGATTCTAAATCAAGACCGTATGCAATTGTAATAAATAATTTACCATCAGCAATGAAAGTTCAAACAGGATTAAATGATGCATATATAATATATGAATTTCCTATCGAAGGTGGATACTCAAGAAGTTTAGCCTTATTTAAAGACAAAGAAACAAGTAAAATAGGAACAGTAAGAAGTGCAAGACAAAATTATATAGACTACGCGCTTGAAAATGACGCTATATTTGTTCACTGGGGAACTAATCATCCAGCAGCTGATGTAATAAAAGAAACTAAAGTTGATAATATAGATGCTGCTTCAAACGGAAAACCATTCTTTAGAGAAAATCCTGAAAAACTAGCAAGGGAACATACTGGATATACTGGACTAGATAAGTTAATAGATTACAACAAAAATACTAAAAAATATAGAGATACAACAGATGTAAAACCACCACTAAAATACACTACTGAAGAAGTGGATTTAAGTAAATATGAAGACTCTAAAAAAGCAAAAACAGTAGAATTAAATTACTCAAGTTCATACAAATTAAAATATGTTTACAACGAAGAAACTAAAAGATATGAAAGAGTATATAATGGTAAAGATCATACTGATTACTTTAATAATAAAGAAAAGTTCACAACTAAAAATATAATTGTTGTAAATGTTGGACTCGGAAAAGTAAGCGGATATACTGATACTGCAGGTACAAACTATACAGATATATATAACATTGGAAGTGGTACTGGATATTACATAACAAATGGATATGCAAGAGAGATTAAATGGAGTAAATCATCAAGAAAAGAACAAACAAAATATACCTTTACAGATGGAAAAGAAATAGATGTTAATGATGGAAACACATATATTAATCTATTTGATAAATCAAAATCAGTAAATATTAACGAATAAAACATGAAAGGGGGGACTATGAAAGACATAAAAGTAATAGTTGCAACTCATAAAGAATATCAAATGCCAAAAGACAAATTATATTTGCCTCTTTTAGTTGGAGCAAAAGGTAAAAAAGATAAAAAATATCAAAGAGATGACACAGGTAAAAACATATCAAGTAAAAATCCATATTTTTGTGAGTTAACTGGATTATATTGGGCATACAAAAACTTAGATAATGAATATATTGGCTTATCACACTATAGAAGACATTTTGCTTCTAAAAGAATAAACAAAAAAGATTTATTTAACAGCGTATTAACATTAAAAGAAGCAAATGAATTATTAAAAGATGTAGATATTATTTTACCTAAAAAAAGAAAATATTATATTGAAACATTATATTCTCATTACAAACACACTATGTATATTGAGCCACTTGATATAACAAGAGAAATAATTCAAGAAGGACATCCAGAATACTTAAAAGAGTTTGATAAATTAAAGAAAAGAACAAGTGCTCACATGTTTAATATGTTTATCATGAAAAAAGAAATATTAAATGATTATTGTAATTGGCTATTTGAAATATTATTTGAACTTGAAAAGAGAGTAGACAGTTCTAAATATGATAGTTTCCATGCTAGATTCTATGGTAGAGTAAGTGAATTATTATTAGATGTATGGATTAATACTAATGGCTATAAATATAAAGAAGTAAAAGTAATAAGTATGGAAAAAGTTAATTGGTGGAAGAAAGGAACTAGTTTTTTAAAAGCAAAGTTTTTAGGTAAGAAATATGAAAAAAGTTTCTAACACAAAAAAAGTAATAGCGGTAATAGTTACATATAATAGAAAAGAGTTATTAAAAGAATCTATTAATGCATTACTAAAACAAAATTACAAAAATTTAAGCATATTAATAATAGATAACAATAGTACTGATGGAACAAAAGAATACATAAGTGAAGAGTTAAAAAATGAAAATGTTATTTATGAAAATACTGGTGAAAACTTAGGAGGAGCTGGTGGATTTAACTATGGAATGAAATTAGCTGCTAATATGGATTGTGATTATGTATGGATAATGGACGATGATTGTATAGTACATAAAGATTCATTACAAGAGTTAGTAAATAGTGCAGAAAAATTAAAAGACAATTTTGGATTTTTATCTAGTAAAGTATTATGGAAAGATAATAGTATATGTACTATGAATATACCAAAAAGGAAATTTTCAAAATGGCTAAAAGACTTTGAAACAAACTATCAAGAAATAGCTATGGCATCTTTTGTATCATTATTTGTAAAAAAAGATATTGTAGTTGAAGAAGGATTACCAATTAAAGAATTCTTTATTTGGACTGATGATTGGGAATATACTAGAAGATTATCAAGAAAATATAAATGTTATTATATAACAAGTAGTGTTGTTACACATAAATCTGCTTCTAATATTGGCGCTAATATTGCTAGTGTTGATGGTGATAGACTTAATAGGTTTAAATACATGTATAGAAACGATGTTGTTCTATATAGAAGAGAAGGATTTATTGGTTGGGTTTTATTATATTTGAGATTATGTTTGCATAAGTTAAGAGTACTAAAATCTGACAAGAAAGATAAAAAAGATAGAATAAAATTAATTAATGCTGCAATTAAAGAAGGCAAGAAATTTTATCCTAGTATAGAGTATGTAAAAAAGAATAAATTAAATGTTCTTGAGTTTTTTGGAGAACCATTATCATATGGTGGTCAGGAAGCTTTTATGATAAATCTATATTCAAGTATTAATAAGACGCATTTTAATTTTACATTTGTTACACCTTTTGAATGCAATAACGGAAAGTTGGTAGAATTGGTGAGTCAAAATTCTAGTGATAAAATAATTTATGAAAATAAAAAATTTGATTCAAGGCTAAGAAAGAAGTTTATTGTTGATACTGCAAAAAAATATTTAAACAATAGTTTTGATGTAATTCATATTCACTCTGGTAGTACTTATAATTTATTAAAAGTTGCAAAAATTGCTAAAAAAAATGGTATAAAAAAAGTAATAGTTCATTCTCATGCTACTGGAAAGCTAACTTTGAAATATAAAATTATTAAATTGGTATCAGATTTTACCATTGAAAAATATGTAGATTATTTCTTTGCTTGTTCTGAACTTGCTGGAAAGTGGAAATTTCCTAAAAAAATATTAGAAAATAATGAAAAATATATAATAATTAAAAATGGAATCGATATAAAAAAATTCGAATATAGTGAGAAAATTAGAAATAAATATAGAAAAAGTTTTAATATAAATAACAATAAGGTAGTTATTAATGTTGGAAGATTTTCCGAAGAGAAGAATCATGAATATATGCTATTAATATTTGATGAGTTACTAAAATTAGATGATAACTTTGAAATGTTCTTTGTTGGTGGAAATGGTAGTCTTTTAGAAATTATTGAGAAACAAATAAATGAAAAAAATTTGAACAAAAAAATTCATATATTACTTAATAGAAATGATGTTAATAGCTTATTGAGCATGAGCGATGTGTTTATTCTTCCCTCTCTATGGGAAGGACTTCCTTATACTGGAATAGAAGCTCAAGCAAATGGTATTCCTTGTATTTTTTCAAGTACTGTTTCTGATGAGGTTAACATTTCTGCTGCATATAATAAATTGTCTATAAATGAAGAACCTAAAAAGTGGGCTGAAAAAATAATTGTATTAAGCAATACAAAAAGATATAATACAAAACAGTCAATTATAGAAAATGGTTTTGATATTTCTACTACTTGTAAATTAATAGAGGATATATATAATGATACAAATGAATAAAATAAAGTTGAGTTCAAAATTTAATTCTTTTTTACAATATATACTTTTAACTATAATTTTGATAGAATGCAATTCTGTATACTCACAATTATATAGATATCATTATTATATTAGAGGAAGTTTGATTGCTATTGCTATTCTTATATTACTTATCTTCTTGGTGTTAGGTAATAAGAAAAAACAAATGAATACTAAGATAATATTAAACTCTATCTTTTACGTTCTAGCTTGCAGTTTTATCATGCTGTTAAATTCTGATAAATTAAATGGCAAAATAATTATAATATTGATTTTTGTTTTCTTTTTACCTTTGATGCTATTGTATATCTCTTGCCTGAATAGATGTGAGTTCAGAAGTTTTTTGGATAAATTTGTGCAAATTGTTTTTATTATTTCTGCAGTTTCTTTATTTTTTTGGATTTTTGGTTCTGTTTTAAAGCTTATTAGTCCAATTAATCAGTTGAAGGTTGTATGGGGAAAACCTTATACTTTAATGGATAACTATGCTTTTGTATATTTCGATTCTAAGCAAGTTCAAGGTTGGGTTGTTACTAATATGCTTATACCTAGAAATATTTCTATTTTTGCTGAAGCTCCAATGTTTGCTTTTGTAATATTAGTTGCGATGATTTTTAATAATAATTTTAATAGTTGTATTTTGAATAAAAATAAAAGAATAATAATAAATATTATTTTTATAATTACTTTATTTTCAACTATTAGTGTAACAGGGGTTGTGTGTGGACTTTTACTTATTTTTCCTAATTTGATGAAATCTTATAATAATTTAACTACATGCAAAAAGAAGATTTTTATTATAATTCTTGCAGTTTTTATGCTAATATGCTTACCAACCTGCATTGATTTAGTTCAAAATAAGATGTCTACAAGTTCTACTTCCGCACGAATAATGGATTTGAAAAATGGCTTTCATGTATTTACTGAAAACCCTTTCATTGGAAAAGGTATAGATCATCCTAGACAATTTGAAGATAATGTAGAAACAGGTTATGGCTATAGTAATACAATTATACCCGCATTAACAGATGGTGGCATGATTTTAACAATAATATATTTATCACCGCTTATTGTCTATGCTATTTATATTGTGAAAAGTAAAAAAATTAATATTTATGATATAATAATGTTACTTGTATATTTAATTATTATTTTTACTGTTGCTGTTCAATATAGAATGCTTTTGATGTTATTAGTATGCATTATATATTACTATTTTATTTTTAAAATAAAAAACATTAAAAAATTATTCTGAGATAAAATTTAAAATTCAGAAATCAGAAAGGAAAAAATATAATTATGAATAATAAATGTTCTGAAAAAAAAGTAGAATTGTCTGTTATTGTTCCAATATATAATATGGAAAAATATTTGTCAAAATGCATTAATAGTATTTTAATTCAAACATTTAGTAATATGGAAATTTTATTAATTGATGATGGTTCAGAAGATTCGTCATCTGAAATATGTGATTATTATAGTAAGAAAGATAAGAGAATAAAGGTTTTTCACAAAAAAAATGGTGGTTTGTCTGATGCTAAAAATTTTGGTATTAATAAGGCAATTGGAAAATATATAACTTTTGTTGATTCTGATGATTGGATTGATACTAACATGTATAGTAATATGATGAATTATATAAAACAATATCATGCAGATATTGCAATATGTGGAAGATATATTGACTATGAAGATGGTACATCAACTAAATGGTTTAATAAGTCTTTTCTTGAAATGAATAACAAAGAAGCTTTGATTTCTTTAAATTCATTTAACAATTTTGATATGGCCTCATGGGATAAAATTTACAATAGGAATTTATTTAAAAAAATTAGATTTCCTGTTGGAAAAAAATGTGAAGATGCATATACTACTTATTTACTTTTTGACAAGTCAAATATAATAATTTATATACCTGAATGTTACTATCATTATTTTCAAAGAAATGGAAGTATTTCGAGAGGCCAATCTTTAAATATGGATTATATATTTGCAGCTAAAGATCAAATGAATTTTTTTAAAAAATATTATCCAGATTTGGTGTATATTGCTGAAACAAATTATGTTTTTTCAATAAAATCTATTTTTCAAGTTTCAGTTAGACAAAATATAAAATTTGATTCGAAATTTAAAATGTTGGTACAAAGTGCAAAAAAATTTAAAAAATCTGTATATTCAAATAATTACATTTCTTTTAAAAAGAAATTAACGTATACTTTATTTGCTTATTTTAACAGTGCATATTATGTTCTGTTAAAATTGAAATATTTTTTTAGTAGGAGATGAATAAAATGATCAAAAAAATAGTTAAGAAAATAATTTATGGGAATAAGTGTGATTCAAGCACATATATTAAGTATTTAAAAAGTTTGGGTATGAAAATCGGAGATCATACTAAAATATATTCTCCAAGAAACATTATAATTGATGAACAAAAACCGTGGCTCATAGAAATAGGAAGTAATGTACAGATTACAGATGGAGTAAGAATATTAACACATGGTTATGATTGGGCTGTTTTGAAAGTTAAATATGGTGTTGTTCTTGGATCTAGTGGGAAAGTAAAGATAGGAAATAATGTATTTATTGGTGTTAATTCTACTATATTAAAAGGAGTGACAATTGGAGATAATGTAATAATAGGAGCAAATTCCTTGGTTAATAAAGATTGCATAGAATCTGGTGTTTATGCTGGGAATCCTATTAAATTTATAATGACTTTAGAAGAATATAAGAATAAAAGAGAGTTAAAGCAATTAGAAGAAGCTTATGAATTATCTGTTGAATATTTTAAAACATATAATGCTTGGCCCAAAAAAGAAGTTCTAAGGGAATTTTTTTACTTATTTGAAGATGCAAATAAAGTTAAAATAAGTAAAAAGAGAAAATTATATCAAAATGTACTAAAAGTTTTTCCAAAAGGTTTAAAAACAAGAGTAAAAAACTTTTTAATAAAATTAACTCAAGGATAAAAGATTTAATGTAGAGAATTATAAGAAGAGCAGGCTCTAATAATTGTAATCATAATGATTAATAGTTACAAAATTGACATAATATGTAAAAAGTAGTATAATAATTAATAGAAGGTTTTTTATAGTAGTTACCTTCCAAATGTATTTTTGGAGGGTAATTCTCCAAATTATTGCATTTGAAATCAAATAATAATATTGGAGGAAAAAACGATGCTTAAAGAAAAATTAAACTCAATGTACAAAGAGGCTAATGTAGCCTACAAGGTGATGTTATCTGAGAAGGTAGAACCTATTGTGAAGGAAGAAGCTCCTAATGTTGC
>OIZL01001921.1_pt1 | contig 10290 bp, 8 predicted proteins | sample 1588541 | NCBI WGS metagenome assembly OIZL01 (sample SAMN03283285) | human gut metagenome | biome: human-associated habitat; material: feces | host: Homo sapiens | place: Peru | collected 2012 | reverse complement strand
ATGATATGCGTATCAATGCACTGCCGGTACCTCCGGTATGTTTGCTCTTTGATGTCCGGCTCTTTCTCTTCGAGCCATAGCCGTATAGCATCGATGATACTCCCATTTTTATGGGAGATATACGTTTTCGTCATTGCTTGCATACGCTTCTCTTTTGCCTCACTGTATGTGTTTCCATATACCGACCGATATTTTGCTTTTCCGGTTGCCGCATCTTTCCCGAGCAGATATCGGGCTTCCCAGCGACCATCCTTCCGGCGAAAAATACTCTCACCACGTCTTCCCATCATCGAACCTCCGTATTGACGATTATTTGACCACAAAAAACTGTGATTTCGCTTGACACACATGGGATCCATAAATAATGCAACACGTAGAACGTTCGATTATTCGACTTTTTTCTCCAGTTTTTTCCCTCTTGGCATTGACTTTTTTACACTCAGATAATATAATTAGCGTGTATGAGGGAGTTAGTGCGCCCATTTTAGACTTTCAGATAATTCATAGTTCTACGCAAACTGCAGGCGGTTCCGATGGGATCGCCTGCTTTTTTTCGCTGCGTTCTTCCAAAGTGATACCCATTATTCGGAGCAAGCCATAGGTAAAGAGACAAGTTTTTTTGCAAACGCAACAACTGGCTGGGGACACCTCAAAAATAAATGAACATTTTCCTTTGCAAATCACCATCAACAAACATTCTGATTGTTATATTATGTCATTGTATTGCTATAAATTGCAACGTGTATCAATAAATAAATTGAAACAAAAATGGTATCATATATGCGGTGATGAAAATGCAAACGAAGTATGAGCAGCAATACATCAAATTTGGATTAAAGGTACAGTATTATCGAAAACTGCGCGGAATGACGCAGGAAGCCTTTGCAGACAAGCTTGGGTTATCGTGGTCCTATGTAGCTAAGATTGAAAGTCCAGCAAAAGCGTTTGGCGTATCAATGGAAACACTCTTCAAAATCTCTGAGGTATTGGATATTCCGGTTTCAAAGCTATTTGAAGAATGAACGGATTACCTGAACGATACTGAATGGGACAAAAAAGACTCTGGCACTTTACATATCGAAAGTGTTCAGAGTCTTATTGTGTATATATGCTTCACAACTGAAGCAGTCGTTCCATTCCTTGCGTGTAGATTATGTACGTTGCCTATTCCTTCCAGTTGCTTGAAGGCAATTTGATTATTCGGCCAATTGTGTCCTCTTGCAAATGTACTAATGTCTAAACTGCTTTTTCTGCAATCAGCTTTGTTAGGGAATACCGTAAAAGTTCGGTTGGCCTTGCTTTCGGGTTAACCCATTCGCGGATGGCTCCTTTCGGGAGGATCACCGGCATGCGGTCATGGATATGGGCTACGTCTTCGCTGGCCTCGCTGGTCAGAACCACAAAGACGGGAAGTCCGTTTTCAATGCGGTATAAGCCGCAGAGCCAGGTAATGCTTGCGTCTGCGGGCTGAATCGCATACTTGGTTTTGACCGTATCCCGTCCGTTCTCTGTGGGAAGATGCTGCCATTCAAAATACCAGGACGCGGGAATTCCGCCGCGTATCATAGGGAAACTTTCTGAACAGTCGAATTGAATAGTGATTTGTTTCCCTGCGGGGCTGTGCTGTTTGGCACAGCCCCGCGTTCCTTTTATGCCACCTCTGTTCGGGTGGGCTTTTCTTTCTCTGCCGTCATCGTCTCGGGCATCTCGTCGATGAGTCCGATGTCACGGTAGTAGATCCGAATCTCCTGCGGTGCATTGCGGTCATATGTATAGAAACGGATTTTCCATTTCAAGTGAGCAAATGACAAGTCCTCTCACCCTGTATTCCACACTTTTCCCCGGTTTGATAACCGAGAATAAAGTATTCCTCCAATTGGTAGAGCACGAGAATGACACAAAATACAACCTTTGGTCAAAATATTCACGAATTATTTTCATGCCGGCATTCATCGGCGCTCTTATTTGCAGGGGAAAGAGTTTCTGCTTTTAGGGAGGGCTTGAAAAGTGTTCTACTATGTATTCCACTCTTTTCTTGGACTATAGCGGTTGTTTCCCACTTGTATAGGAACGAAAATCGGGGGGTTGACACCCTTTTCAAGCAAAAATTTACAGAATATTTACAATTTAAACGCAAAAAACCGACCCACACAGCTCTGCGGGCATGGATATGCACCCTTGCTCGAAAGCTATGTGGATCGGCGTTGATTCTAAGACGATCTCGGTGTGTTCACCGAATGGCTTTATGTATGGTATTCAGTTGTCGCATCTGGACGATGCTCAGTTATTGTACTGGAGATTTAAAGATCTGTCAAGGCCAACCCCGTTATTTGTATGATATGAAGAATAATCCTTAAGCTTATTTTTTCATAAGATATCGGCGGCAGTGAGCGCTTTTTCACTGCTGTTTTAATTTCGAACATAGAAAAAAGCATAAAACACAGACAGAGCCCTTGACTTTGTTCGCTTAAACGAATATAATATCATTGATTTCTTCCGGCTCTGTTTATTGAGGTGTTTTCTATGAATGGATATATTACGGTTCAGGAAGCCGCTGAAAAATGGGGGATTACCCCTCGCCAAGTCCAAATACTCTGTAAGAACAATCGTATTATTGGTGCAACAAGAATGAGCCGCATTTGGATTATTCCTGAGAATGCCGAAAAACCTACTAATGACAAAAGAAAGGCTGGAAGCACAGATGACTAATGTCGACAAAATTAGAGACCTTGCCAATCGCTTCCAAACGAATTTGGCTTATTATAAGGATGTCAAGAACAATTATAATGAACACTCTTGCCGTATTGAATACATTGATCCTCTTTTGAAAATTTTAGGATGGGATGTTGCAAATGAAAGAGGTCTTGCTCCGCAATACCGTGAGGTAATTGCCGAAAACTATTCAACCCCTACTGATCGTCCGGATTATACGATGACGTTAAGGGGTGTTGCGAAATTCTTTCTTGAGGCGAAAAAGCCTGCCGTCGATATTACCAGAGTAACCGACCCAGCTTTTCAAACAAGAAAATACGGATGGAACGCCAATCATAGAATTGCCGTTCTCACGAATTTTGAATATCTTGCGATATATGATACTTGCTATATTCCCAAAGAGGAAGATGGATGTGCCGTGGCGCGTTATCGTATCTTCCACTTTACCGAATATGCAGAGCGGTATGACGAGATCGTTTCTCTCATTTCAAGGGATGTAGTTTATTCCGGCGAATTTGACCGGTATTTAGATGACAATTTCCCTGCAACTGGCGGCGAGAAACAGCAGGTAGATACACTGTTCTTAAAACAGATCAATGATTGGCGCATTTCACTGAGCAATGAGCTTTATAGAAAAGGCGGGCGGTATCAGTCTCTTGAAGTCCTCAATGATGTTGTTCAGGAGTTTATCAACCAGATTGTTTTCCTTCGCATTTGCGAAGATAAGAATCTCCCACTGTATCACAAACTTCAAGATACAGTTTCTGAGCCTGAGCAACTTCAAGCAAAGCTGGAAGAACTGTTCCGTTCTGCAGACCATCGTTACAACTCCGGTATGTTCTCCGGGGATGATATTGTTTTTGATCTGTCCAGTGCTGTAATCTCTGAAATGATAAAAGGACTCTATTACCCGCAGAGTCCCTATTTGTTCAACATTATCGAGCCGAATCTTCTTGGAAAGATTTATGAAATGTTCCTGACGGAACAGTTGGTTCTTCTCTCAGATGGCACGATTGGGCTTGGCAAGAAGAAGGACTGTCTTAATAGATCAGTAGTCACAACTCCGACTGAGATTGTGAAATATATGGTTGAAAAGACTTTGAGCAGAGCCTGTGAAGAAAAGACACCCGCAGAGATTTTGGATGTCCATATTGCTGACATAGCCTGTGGTTCGGGAATCTTTCTTGAGGAAGCATTCGCTTATCTACAAAACTATTGCGTCCAGAAATACCTTGCCAATGGTGAACAGGAGCATTTGCTTGAGGTCGGAAACGGTTCGTACAAGCTGCCGCTCGACGAGAAGAAACGTATTCTCTGTTCCTGTATTTACGGTATTGATATAGACATTCATGCTGTCGAAGTGGCAAAATTCTCACTTTTGATAAAGCTGATTGAAAATGAGACAGCACCCTCAGTTGCGGATGAAACACCTATACTACCTGACCTTAGCACAAATATCCTTTTCGGTAATTCTCTCGTAAGTTCCGAGGAGCTTCAAGGGATACGGGCATCTGCTGATGAATTGATTGAGTTGGCTCCGTTTGACTGGAGTTCCATCAACAACGGAAACCACTTTAGCGTAATCATCGGCAATCCTCCCTATGTTAATACAGAGGGAATGCACGCGCTACTTCCGATCCCGGAAGTTGAAATATACAAGAAGAAGTATAAGACTTCTCATAAACAGTTCGATAAGTATTTCATCTTCATTGAGCAGGCTGTTCGGAAGACTGCGGAAAATGGGTATATTTGCTACATTGTTCCGAACAAATTCTTCAAAATCGGAGCCGGAGAGAAACTGAGAGCTCTAATCTCAAAAGATCAGATGCTTGTAAGCCTTGATGACTTTGGCGATGCCCAGCTTTTTGAAGATAAGACAATCTACAGTTCTATATTGCTTCTTCAAAAAACAAAGCAGGATATGTTTGTATATTCAAGCATTGATTCTGCAAACAGACTTTGGGCTGGTGAAGAAGTAAGCAAAATTGAATTAAACACATCCATTCTGAATAAGCTTCCGTGGCGTCTGACAACCGATATGGACTTCCTCGCAATGCTCCAAAAGTTAGATCAAATATCGGTTCCGCTCACAAAGCATACCGAGATTTTCAATGGTATTCAAACAAGCGCCGAGCGCCCCACTCCGATATATTGGTTTTCTTCGGAAGACATTATTGCCGAGTATCAGGATACGATTGAAATCCGTAGAGATGGTCACAATTACACGATTGAAAAGGCTATTCTGCGCCCGTATTTTAAGCCTACACGCCAGGGCGAACGCGGATTGAACTCTTATAGTGTTTTGCAGACAGACAAGCGGATTATCTTCCCTTATGACGGTGCAGGACATCTTATTCCAATCGACGAAATGAAGGCGTCTTATCCCGGAACTTATGCCTATCTTGAAGCATACTATGATCGGTTAGTCCCAAAATGCGTATCCGATTCCGGTATTCGTGATGTTCCTAATGCAACGGCAGATACATGGTATCAATATGGCAGAACTCAGGCGCTGACGGCCTTCATCAATACACCGAAGCTGATTGTTGGTGTATTAAGCAAAGAACCGATGTACGTTCTTGACAAGAACGACATTTTAATTGCCTCCGGTGGTACCGCAGGATACTGCGCCGTAAGTAAAAAGGCAGACAGCCCCTATGCACTTGAGTATATTCAGGCGTGGCTGTCCAATCCAATTACAGAGAGAATTCTTGAAATTGTCGGCAGCGATTTTGAAGGCGGCTTCATTGCACGTGGCACATTCGTTCTTTCGACGCTTCCATTTGTAGAGCTTGATTTTGAAAATGCCGTTCAGAAAGGCATCTATGATCGTGTCGTTGAAGCCAGCAGAGAGATTTATGATATAAATACTACTCTGTCAAGCCAGCCTGCAAGACGTATTTCAACGCTGCTTCAAGCCAGGAAGGACGCATTGATCAAGGAAATAGAAGAACTGATTGCTAAAGTATATCAGTTGGATTTTTAAGTGAGGTTATCACTATGAGGCTCAAGAAAGACAGTTCTGAACAGAAATTGAGAGGGGCGTATTATACGCCGTTGCAGCTTGCAAATGCAATGGTAAATCTCTGCGCCTCTGATGACATCCATACTGTCCTTGAGCCGAGCTGTGGCGATGGTGTATTTCTTGATAGTCTTAGGCAGTTAAACCTCATTGAGCAAATCGGAACTATTGATGCAGTAGAAATTGAGTCGGATGAAGCTGAAAAAGTTCAGCGCAATTATCGAAACTATCAAAACGTGCATGTCTTGAACGAGGATTTCTTTGAGTTCTATTCACGCATGGTCGATGCCCAAACGCAATATGATCTGATTTTAGGGAACCCTCCGTACATTCGCTATCAATACCTCACAGAAACTCAAAGAGAGCTTCAATCAAATATCCTCACGTCACATGGAATGAAAGCGAATAAGCTCATCAATGCATGGGTGGCTTTCCTGGTAGCCTGTGTTCAGATGCTGTCTGAAAACGGGAGAATAGCATTTGTCATTCCGGCTGAAATCTTGCAGGTGGCTTACGCAGAGGATTTACGGCTTTTCCTTTCTGAGCATCTTGCGAAAATTACGTTGATTACGTTTGAACAGCTCCTTTTTCCTGACATTGAGCAAGAAGTCGTGGCTTTCATTGGAGAAAAAGGCTCTGTAGAAAAAGGCATCCGTATAATTGAGATGAGTGACCTTTCCGGGTTTGAAAAGCTTGATCTCCAGCAGAACGGATTTCAAAAGATGCAGCATGTGAAAGAAAAATGGACAAGGTATTTTACAACTGCAAAAGAGATGGAACTGATCCAGACCATCCGCGCAGATAAAAGGTTTGCGAGGTTTGCCGATTATGGGCTCATCAATGTAGGTATCACTACCGGAAACAACGGATACTTTTCAATTTCAGAAGAAGTGTGCGATGAATATGGCTTAGATAATGTTACGCTTCCGCTGATCGGTAGGAGTTCTCATGCTCACGGAATATTCTTCACAGACGAAGATTGGAAAAAGAACAAGGCATCCGGAAAAAGAGCTCGGCTTGTGATATTTCCTGATATTCCAATAGAGGACTATCCGGAGCAACATAAAGCGTACATAGCATTGGGCGAAGCCAGTGGCGAAAATGAAGGGTACAAATGCTCAATTAGAGATCGCTGGTATATCGTTCCTTCTGTGTGGATCCCGGACGCCTTCTTCCTTCGCAGGAATAATCTTTACCCCAAGTTTGTCCTGAATCGCTGCAATGCTGTGTCTACCGATACCATGCATCGAATGAAGTTCAATCCTGATGTAAAGCCGGAAAACATCCTACTTGCATACTATAACAGCATTTCTTTTGCATTTACAGAAATCTGTGGGCGCAGCTATGGTGGCGGTGTTCTGGAGATATTGCCCGGAGAAATGGGAAATATTATGCTTCCTAAGCTGGATGACATTGATGAAGAAACGTGCCGGTCTTTGCTGAAACGGATTGATGCAATCGTCCGTGAGGATGATGACATTGAAAAGGCCCTCGACATCGTTGATAAAGAAGTCATGGTTGATGTTCTTGATATTGAGGCCGAATGGTGCGAAAAGTGTCGAAAGATTTGGAAGAAAATGCAGAGACGTAGATTGGGCAGAGGATAAGATGGAGGAAACTCGATGGATTGGAATGGCTGTTTAAGCACAATGCAAGGGTATTTAGAGAATAGCCCTTTAATTGTACTCGGTTCTGGTGCTTCTATGCCGTATGGGTTGCCTTCTATGAGTAGCCTTGCCGAATGCATAAAGTCCAGCGATATTGTAAAGGATGATCCGAATTATGATGTATTCTGTGAATCATTAAGTTCGGAGGGATTGGAAAAAGCCATAGATAGTGTTTCTCTGAATGAGGCAACAATAAACGCCATTCGAACAATAACATGGGAGAATGTAAATAGTTGTGACCTCAATTATCTTAAATCTAATGCCTTCTCTTCACCTGAATCACTTGTTAAGCTTTTTGAGAAAGTAATAGCACCGACTCCCAATAAAGCTGTTGTTGTTACCACTAATTATGATCGTCTCCCTGATTATGCTGCTGATGGTATAGGGGCATCTTCTGTAACTGGCTTTGAGGGTTCGTACATAAGGAAATTAGAACTTCCCAACAACTCAATAACAACTAGGAGAGTGAGAGCCAGAGAACGTGTCGTTGAGATATGGAAAGTTCATGGCTCATTGGACTGGTTTACTGATGCCAAAGGAGAGATTTCCGCTTTTCAGCTTTTACAAGAAATACCTGCTGGATTCTCGCCATTAATTGTTCCACCCGGAAAAGATAAATATAGCAGCACACATAACGAGCCATATCGAAGCATTATTTCAGAAGCGGACAAGGCATTTACAACTGCGGGAGCATATTTGTGTGTCGGCTATGGTTTTAATGATGAGCATATACAACCCAAATTATTAGCACAAATAGCAAACGGAAAGCCGATTGTAATTCTAGTTCGCACAATGACAGATGCTTGCAAGCACCATATTATTGATGCTGGTATTAGGAAATACTTGATATTTGAAAGATCAGATGATTCTCATACTAAGGTATATGGGAATGGTTGGTCTGAAACATACGACGGACAGTATTGGTGCCTTGACGAATTTTTGAAAGTCTGGTAGGAGGAAAATACATGGGGATTTTTACATATTCGCCGGATGAATTGTTAGGAACGGTTGAAAGCGTTGATACCTCCACAGTTATCATAAGAGTCGAAAATGATGACAAGTTACGCGGATTACAGGTAAACCATCTGATTTCGATTCAGAGTTCAAAAGTTGGACAGCACTTAATCGGTCTGGTCTCTAAAATCATTAGAAAATCTGCATATTCTGATCCTGCCGCTGATATTACTCCAGAACTCGGATTTAATATTATCAAAGTAATCTTAATCGGTACACATTTTGACAGAGATGGCGATAAAGAGAATGTTTTCAGGCGTTCTTTGGCCACAATTCCCACAATAAATGCAGAATGTCATCTCATTCATGGGGATAGGCTTAAACAATTCATGCAAGCTATTTCTTCCATTCCGGAAGGTGAAGATACAGTTAGCTTGCAAATCGGGCATTATTCTATCGACGAAGATGCAACTGCTTGGCTCAATGGAAATAAGCTATTTCAAAGACACGCTGTGATAGTCGGCAGCACTGGATCAGGAAAATCATGGTGTGTTGCAAAAATCCTTGAGCAAGTAGCCTCGCTTAAATCAGCCGATGCGATTTTATTTGATATACACGGAGAGTATTCTCCGTTACAGGGTGATAGTTTTTCGCATTTGAAGGTTGCTGGACCAAATGACAATATTGGTGACGGAATTCTATTCCTTCCTTATTGGCTCCTTACCTACGAAGAAATGCTTTCATTGATGCTTGACCGCAGTGATAACAATGCACCAAACCAAGCAATGATGTTCAGTAATGCTGTAATTGATGGAAAGAAGGCATTTCTGCATAGTATTGATAATTTGGAGATGGAAGCCAATATTACATTGGACAGTCCTGTGCCGTATAGTCTTGACGCTTTGCTTGAAGGATTAAAAGAAAAAGACACAGAAATGGTACCTGGAGCAAGGGGAGAAAAGCAAGGACCATACAACGGAAAACTTACACGCTTTATTCAAAGGCTGGAAACAAAGCAGAAAGACAAGCGTCTGAATTTCATGTTCAGTACAGAAGAAAGTTTATTATCTTACACTTACATGGGTGAGCTTTGTGAAAAGCTGATGGCTCCATCTGTGAATGGAGAAAAAGGAGTAAAAATAATTGACTTTTCGGAAGTGCCATCTGACATTCTTCCACTAATTGTTTCTCTTATTGCTCGTGTTATTTTCTCCGTTCAGCAGTGGACGCCCGTTAATACGAGACATCCGATTGCAGTTTTCTGTGATGAAGCTCATCTTTATATCCCGGCAAATACTGAAAAGAGTATAGATGATGCAAGTCTTGTGACCTTTGAGCGTATTTCAAAAGAAGGAAGAAAATACGGTGTTGGGTTAGTCGTAATCTCCCAGAGGCCTTCCGAAGTCAATCGAACCGTATTAAGCCAAAGCAACAATTTTATTGCTATGCGCTTAACAAATGTTGACGATCAATCTGTTGTAAAAAGACTCCTTCCTGATAGTTTAGGCGATTATGCAGAAATGTTGCCGATACTTGACGTTGGTGAAGCACTAGTGGTCGGCGATGCAAGTTTGCTACCAAGTCGTATTCGAGTGACTGCTCCAGCTTTAAAGCCTCGAAGTGCCACAATTGATTTTTGGGATGAATGGTCAAAGGAAACGACCGCTGTGGATTTGAATAATGCAATTGAAGCATTAAGAAAGCAATCGCGGTAACGCGAATTGAAGATATCCGTGCACTTAAAAAATTGAAGAAATAATAGTTGTTAACACAAAGAGATAATGTACAATAAGTTGCGCAAATTGAAAAGAGCAAAAAAGGAGACATAGCTTGCAGGCTCTGGTAGAATGAAGTTACCACACAAACATTCGAAAGGAGACAGCAAACTATGTCCGAGAAAATTGTACAGCTAAACGAGGAAGTTATCAAGGGCCA
>OIZL01001920.1_pt1 | contig 10290 bp, 10 predicted proteins | sample 1588541 | NCBI WGS metagenome assembly OIZL01 (sample SAMN03283285) | human gut metagenome | biome: human-associated habitat; material: feces | host: Homo sapiens | place: Peru | collected 2012 | reverse complement strand
ACTATAAATCATTTGATAATAAATATACTTTAATTTCTAAAGATAACTTATATAAATTTATAAATAATAAATTATTACTTTCATATAGTTCACTAGATAACTATAACAAGTGTTCATTTAAATATTATCTATCTAATATACTTAAAATAAGCATCTACGAAGAAACATTTATGACTAGTATTGGTACAATATTTCATGAAGTATTATCTAAAATGAATAATGAAGACTTTGATTTAGACACTGAATATACTAATAGTATAAATAAATTAAATAAAGAATTTACCATAAAAGAAAAATTCTTCTTAAATAAACTAAAAAATGAATTAGATTTTATAATAACTACCATAAGAAAACAATTAAGTAATAGTAACTTAGATAGTTATTTATATGAAGAAGAAATATATACCAATATACCAGGAAATATTAACATAAGATTTATGGGAATAATAGATAAATTAGTATATAAAAAATATAATGATAAAACAATTGTAGCAATAATAGACTATAAAACAGGAAACACCGACATAAAACTAGACCTAGTAGACTACGGACTATCAATGCAATTGCCAGTATATCTCTATTTAGCAAGCAATCTAACCAAAATAAAAAATCCAAAATTCGCTGGATTCTATCTTCAACAAGTACTCCATAAAGAAATAGTAAAAGACCCTAAAAAAACATATGAAAAACAAAAACTAGACAATTTAAAACTAAATGGCTACAGCAACGAAGATAAAAACATTCTAAAAGAATTTGACAACACCTACGAAAACAGCGAATTAATAAAAGGATTAAAAACAACTAAAACAGGAAACTTTTACATAACATCAAAAACTATAACCGACGATGAAATAAAAAACTTAATCACTAAAACCGACAAAATAATTGACCAGACAATAGAAAACATCGAAAAAGCACCACCTATTGCATATGCTGATTATTACATATTTAATAATGGTACGATTGATGAATACATCGACCGCTTAAATGAAATCTTAAAAAACATAAATAAAAATACAGAGGAGGAATAATTATGAAAAAATTAACTGGAAATCAAATAATTAGGACATACATAGAATTCTTTAAAGAACGAGGACACACTGAAATAGAATCAGCCAGCCTAATTCCCCGTGATGATCCAACTGTCTTATGGATTAATGCCGGCGTCACACCCTTAAAGAAATATTTTGATGGAACAATAGTGCCAAGCAACAGAAGATTAACTAGTTGTCAAAAATGCATTAGAACTGGTGATATCGAATCGGTAGGAATAACTGCTCGTCATCATACATTCTTTCAAATGTTAGGAAATTTCTCAATAGGAGATTATTTCAAAGACGAAGCATTAACTTGGGCAATGGAATTGTTAACTAGTCCTAAGTATTTTGGCTTTGATAAAGAAAAACTATATGTCACAGTTTATCCAAGCGACACTGAAGCTTATAATAAATGGCTATCACTTGGTATGCCAAAAGATCATATAATTAAACTACGTGGAAACTTCTGGGAAATAGGAGAAGGACCTTGCGGCCCAGATTCTGAAATATTTTATGATCGTGGTCCAAAGTATGATAAAGAAAAACAAGGAATCAAACTACTTGAAGAAGAAATAGAAAATGATCGTTATATTGAAATTTGGAATAACGTTTTTAGCCAATATAATGCCAAAGAAGGTGTCCCTAGAGATAAATATCAAGAACTTCCAAGCAAAAACATTGATACCGGTATGGGCGTAGAAAGAATGGCATGCATCATGCAAAATGCTGAAACAAATTACGAAACAGACTTATTTATGCCAATTATGCATGGTATTGAAGCAGAAGCATTAATAAAATATTATGGACAAATGGAATTTAAAGTAATAGCTGATCACATAAGAACTATAACATTTGCCTTATCAGATGGTGCTTCATTTGAAAACTATGGTCGTGGCTACGTCCTAAGAAGACTATTAAGAAGAGCATCACGTATGGGTAGAAAATTAAATATCTCCCACACCTTTATGGCATCTTTAGTAGATATTGTCGTAGATAATTATAAAGAAATATATCCCGAATTAGAAACCAACAGAAGTATTATCAAAAACCTAATTACTAAAGAAGAGGAATTATTCCAAAAAACTTTGCTTCAAGGAGAAAAAAAACTAGAAGAAATATTTACTACTTCCAAAAACAATATGATTAGTGGTAGCGATGCCTTTAAATTATATGATACATATGGATATCCGATTGAATTAACTGAAGAATGTGCTAGCGAGCGTGGCTTTATCGTAGATAATGATGGCTTTAAAAAATATATGGAAATTCAAAAAGAGACTGCTCGTCGTAATCGCAAAGTTGATTCTAGTATGAATATCCAAAACGAATTATTATTAAATTATAAAGATAGCAGTAAATTTGTTGGCTATGATACCTTAGAAGTAAAAACTTTCATTCAAGGAATTATTAAAAATGATAAATTTGTAAAAAAATGCAATACCGAGTGCTATATCTTTATCCATGAAAATCCTTTCTATGCTGAAAGTGGTGGACAAGTATGCGACAAAGGAACATTAAAAAATAACAGTTGTAAATTAGAAGTACTAGATGTCATAAAATGTCCTAACAAACAACACCTTATAAAAGTAAAAGTTCTAGAAGGAACAATTATTGAAGGAGAAAGCATTATTGCTACCGTTGATAAAACATCACGTGAAAATACTACAAGAAACCATTCAGCAGTCCATCTATTACAAAAAACTCTTCAATCAGTCTTAGGTAATAGTGTTCATCAAGCAGGAAGTAAAGTAGATGAAAATTCTTTCCGATTTGACTTCACATATCAAGGAAAACTATCTGATAAATTAATCGTGGATATTGAATCTTTGGTAAATGAAAAAGTAAAATCATCATCAAAAACGAAAATAGAGTATATGTCCCTAGAAGAAGCAAAACAAAAGGGAGCTATGGCCTTATTTGAAGACAAGTATGATGATGTTGTACGTGTTGTAGTCATGGGAGATTCAATCGAATTATGTGGAGGAACCCATGTAAAAAATACTAAAGATATCGAAAAAATAGCCATTCTAAAAGTTGAAAATAAAGGTAGTGATACATATCGTATAGAAGGAACTACTGACACATTAATTGAAAAAGAATTAAAAAAAATAACTAAACCATACAAAGATGAAATAACTAAACTATTAGAAAAATCAAAAACATTAATCAAACAAGCTCAAAGTGAAAAAGTAAAATGCTGTTTTGATTTTGACATTGAATATCAAGTTCTAGATAGTTATGCTGATGTCGTATACTACAAAGAACAATTAGAAAGATTAAAACTATCTATAAAAAAACTTGAAAAAGCCATCAACGAAGAATTAACTACTAAATCACTTAATAATATTACAGAATTCATTGAATTAAAAGAAAATATTAATGATATTTCAGCTATTATTGCTACTACTAGCAACTATGACGTACCAGTATTAAAACAACTAGTAGATAATATTACTAACCAAGAACCAAACATCTTCGTATTAATAGCAAACCTAAATAAAGAGAATGTTAATATTATCTGTAAAACAAATATCAATAATGACAAAATCAACTGCGGATCTATTGTTAAAGAGATTTGTCTTAAATGTGAAGGAAATGGTGGCGGAAATAAAACATTCGCTCAAGGTGGCGGTTCTAACGCTAAAAACATCATTACATATCTAAAAGAACTAAAAAACGAATTAAAAGAATTAACTAAATAGATTATTCAAAAGAGAGAGTTATAAAATATTTATATAAACTCATCTCTTTTTAATTATTATTTTTTAAAATAAAGCCATACTAACAGTATGAAAAATATTAAATTTTATAATATATATATGTTTATTTCTACGTTTACAAGAAATATTATTGATTTATATTCAGTTGTTTATCTATATAAACTATATCCTTCTATAAAAACAATCATAGGTATTTATTCATTAGTATACTTTCTAGGTATTTTTATTAGTTATCTATCTATAAAACTAGGAAACAAAGTAGGGTATAAATATATCCTAATATTTTCATCCATAATAACATCCATAACTTTTGTTGTACTAAATAACACTAAAATTATTAATACATACATAGTATCCATTCTTTTATCATTGTCTATCTTTACATATCATCCACTAAAACATTATTACGGCATAACACTTCTAAATAAGAAAGAAAAAGTAGGCATTTCCCTCATTCTAGTATATCTTGCTTCATTTTTTTCATCATATTTTGTTATCAAAGATGTAAAACCTATAATTTTAATCATTATTACTATTATTAGCATCATCCCCACCTTACTAATTGAAAAAAATACCCCTAAAAAAATAGAATATCCCAAAAATATTCCTTCAAGAAAACTACGATTCTTTATATTTGATCAATTTAGAATTCTCTTTCTATTGTTAGAACCCCTTTACCTATATATCATATCTAAAACAATTTCCTATGTAGGCATCTTTAACATAATTATTACAATCTCTTCTGTCTTATACTTATATCTTATTGCTAATAATAAAAATATAAATGTGAAAAAATATTATTGTTATCTAAATATCTTATTTGTAATTTTTCTTTTACTAAAATTAAATATCACTAATAAAACTATTCTCTTAATAATTGCTTTTTTTGAGGGAATTGGTATTAAAACTAATGAATTAATAAGTACCCTGAATCTTTATCAAGAAAAGAAATTAAGAGTATTTGATAAAGAAGGCTATCTAATCATAAGTGAAATGGTTTTTTGTTCAACAAGAGCCATCATCTTATTCCTTTTCTATCTATTTAATATAAATCTAGTCATTATGATGTACATCCTATTAATTGGCATATTTATCCTAAGTTTTCAATATTCTCCGTCAAAGTCAGAGTAGGAGAGTAATCTTTTATCGATACAATTAAAATATTTACAAATAATAAAAAAGCATCAATTTTTCATTAATGCTCAATTAACAAATAATAATAAATGTAAGAAAGACCTATGATTTTTTTACCTTTTCTGTATTCTTAAAATTCATCTTAGCAACATTATATAATTTATCCATTCCGTATTTTTGTACAATCACCTTAGCAACTTCATCAACTTTATCTCCTGCACCTTTTGGAATCTCTAACTTTAATTCCTCACTCATTTTTTTAATCTCATTAAGAAAAATATATCTACTAATTAATGATGCACAGGCAACAGATAGACATTGATCTTCTGCTTTAGTTAAAAAAGTAATATTGTATACCTTAAAACTAGCATCTTTTAAATGAGCATAATAACTTCTAGGATTCTCAAATTGATCAACCACTATATAATCACATGGATACTTTTCCTTATTAGTTAGCCCAGATAAAACTTTATTATGTAAAATAGCTTTCATCTTATTCATATTCATATCACTGTTATATATATCATTATATTGTTTATTAGTAAGAATAAAAGTATTGTATGGTATTTTCTTAATAATCTCTGGAACCACACTTATAATTTCACTATCACTCATTTTCTTAGAGTCTTTAACCCCTAGTTCAAGTAAAAAATCAACATTCTCTTTGTTAACATAAGTAGCAGTCACAACAATAGGACCAAAATAATCTCCCGTTCCAACTTCATCGCTTCCAATAGAACTTATCCTAAGTGGTATCTTTCTTTCACTCTCTTTTTTCTCTTTCTTTTCATCACTGCTACTAACCATTGCTTTACCAGAATTAATCTTTTCTGTTTCTATCCAGAAGTCGGATGCCAAATCAGCGTCCCTTCCTTGAAATACAGCTTTTCCAGATTGATATAAAGTGACTACCGTATCACCATCATCAGCTTGAAACAATGCATATTGTGGTGTTTTCTCCCTCTTAAATTCTTCAAAATAATCAACCATCATATCTCTAGTTTTATCACTAACCATTAATACTTTTGTAATAACTTTACCCTTCATTTTATTTACACCTCATTAACATTTTATCATATTTTTCTTTATTTTTATCATAAATTATTATATAATTAACATATGGAGGTTCAAAATGAAATTAAATATTGTTGACGCTATTATCATCTTAATAATTTTACTTGGAGGTGTAATAGGTTTTAAAGAAGGAATTATAAAGAAATTAACCAGTGTTATTGGTCTAATATTAGTAGTAATTCTTTCATTCACATTAAAAAATTATCTATCAGTTATCTTTTATGAAAACTTGCCATTTTTTGACTTATGGGGTGCATTCAAAGGAATACAAGTATTAAACATTATCTTTTATGAAATGCTAGCCTTCTTAATAATAGCATCGGTCCTAACCCTTGTGTATAGACTACTTCTAGGAGTTTCAGGCCTAATCGAAAAAATACTAAAAGCAACAATAATATTAAGTATTCCTTCAAAAATTTTAGGTTTCTTTGCTGGTTTACTTGAAAATTATATCTGGGTATATTTATTCTTATTTGTCTTAACCTTACCAGTAATAAATATTAAAGAAATTCGTGAGTCCAACCTCGCTACATCTATTCTTGAAAAAACCCCAATATTATCAAAATATACTAATAAAACCCTTGCAATTTATAATGACTTATATAATATAATTGATAACAAAGAAAATAAAACTAATGAACAAGTAAATGAATCAGCAATGGATTTAATGTTAAAGTATGAAATTATCACACCATCATCTGCTCGCAAATTGATTGACAAAAATAAAGTTAGTGTAAGTGATGATAGTTTTATTGACAAATATCAGTAAAGAAAGGAAATACATATGGAAATAATTCATTTAGAACAAGAAAACTTTGAAGATTTAATTAAAGAAAAAGTGTTAGTAGATTTTTATGCTGACTGGTGTGGCCCATGTAAAATGTTGTCCCCAATCTTAGAAAAATTCCCATCACCAATCAAAGTAATTAAAGTTAATGTAGATGTTCATGAAGACTTGGCCCGTAAATATGGCATCATGAGTATTCCAACATTAATATTATTTGACTCTGGAAAAGAAATAAAAAAGAATATTGGCTTTATCGTAGAGAGTCAACTAGATCATTTTTTAAAGTAGTGTATCAAAAAAAGGTTGACAGCATATATTTAATGTGATATGATAACAACTGTGTGAAGGAGGAATAAACATGGCAGTTAAAATGAGATTAAAAAGAATGGGTGCAAAAAAAGCTCCATTTTATAGAGTAGTAGTTGCTGATTCAAGAAGCCCAAGAGATGGAAAGTTCATTGCTTTAATAGGAACTTATAATCCATTAACAGCACCTGCTGAAATCAAAATTAATGAAGAATTAGCTCTTGAGTGGTTACATAAAGGAGCTATTCCAACTGATACTGTAAAAAATTTATTAAGTAAAGCAGGCATCATGAAAAAATACCACGAATCTAAATTAGGTGAATAATGCAACTAGTTGAATTGACTACCGATATCATCAAAAAAATAGTATCAGATCCTGAATCAGTTTCTGTAAAAGAATTTGATACTGAAGAAGAAAATACTATTCAAATAGAAGTATTAATATCTTCTGATGATATGGGAAAAGTAATTGGCAAAAACGGAAAAATTATTAATAGTATCAGAACAATAGTTCAAGCATCTTCATCTCTTGAAGATAATAAAAAAGTAAAAATTAATGTTGATTCTTATTAAAAAAGCAGTAATGCTTTTTTTCTTATCTTATAGCAAAACTAAATTATGTAAAAATATGAAATATTTACCTAACATCTTTAAAATTAAAGTTATCTTATGGTATAATTATAACAGAACTTGAAAAATAGTTATAATTATTAGTCTATAAAAGACTATCAAAAGGAGATATAAAAATGAAAAAGAAAATTATTATAGATTCCCCAGAAAATGCTGAGGTAAAAGAAGTAGAACAAAATATTCACAAAAACACTTATACTTATCATAGATTAGTTAATAATAAATTTGTTGAATGGTTAATTTACATGATAGGCTATGCCGTTGTATTAACTACAGTATCTGCACTTTTTAGTTCATTTGAAATTAACATGTCCCATTTTGGTTTGTATGCACTACTTGCATCAATTATAATCTACATTCTAAATCAAACAATCAAACCAATTCTAAATTACATCACATTACCAATAACAATTCTTTCTTGGGGATTAATGTATCCAATATCAAATGTCATAATCCTATATCTAACAAGTTTAATACTTGGTCGAAACAACTTTAGTATTACAGGATTCTTTGCTCCATTTATAATTGCTATTGTTATTTCATTTCTAAATATACTTATGGAGGGCTTTATCTTAAAACCAATTACTAAAGGAAAAAATAAATATGAGTAGGGTATTTATAAGTATTGGTCCAATAACTATATATTGGTATTCAATAACTATGCTCTTAGCTATTTTGAGTGGAATATATTTAGCTGATAGAGAAAGTCGTAAAATGAATATGTCATCTTACTTCCAAGAGTTGCTCGTTCCATTAATCATATCTGGAATTATTGGAGCAAGACTATATTATGTCATTTTCAATTTTAGTGTCTATAAAAACGATTTATTATCAATATTTAAAATTTGGGAAGGCGGGCTTGCTATTTATGGTGCGATTATTGCCGGATTCTCAACCATTCTATATTATGCTAAAAAGAATAAACAAAGCGTCTTAAAAACTATTGACCTCCTAATACCAAGCCTAATATTAGCTCAAGCTATTGGCCGATGGGGAAACTTTTTTAATCAAGAAGCTCATGGCCCAATAACATCACTAGATTTTCTAGAAAAATTACACTTACCAAACTTCATTATTAATGGTATGTATATAAATGGAGCCTACTATGAACCAACTTTCTTATATGAATCAGTTTGGTGCCTCATAGGTTTCATGATTATAATATTAATAAGAAAAATTAGTAAAAGAAAAAATGGTCTTATCACCATGTTCTATTTTCTATGGTATGGTCTAGGTCGATTATTTATTGAAGGAATAAGAACTGATAGCCTTTATCTGGGAAAGTTTAGAGTTAGTCAAATAGTTTCAATTATCTTAATAATTATTGGCATTGTAGGAATAATAATATTATTTGTAAAAGACACAAAAACTAAAAAAAGAAAGGAAAAACAAAAATGATAAAAAAATATGATGCTATTATTATAGGCTCAGGAATAGCCGGTATGACAGCTGCAATATACTTAAAAAGGGGAGGATTAAACCCACTAATTATCGAAGAAGGAGCACCAGGAGGACAATTAAATAAGATTACTACTATTGAAAATTACCCTGGTTTTGTTAAAACAGACGGTCCAACCTTAGCAAAAGACATTTATGATCAAGTAGAAAGCTTGCACATAGAATATCTATTTGATAAAGTAATTTCAACAGAATTAAGCAAAAAAGAAAAGATAATAGCAACTCTCAATAATAAATTAACATGTGATTACCTAATAATTGCCACAGGCCGCTTAAGCAAAAAGTTAAATAAAGATGATGAAAAATACGCTGGAAAAGGAATAAGCTATTGTGCACTATGTGATGGTACTTTATATAAAGGTAAAGAAGTAGCTGTCGTAGGTGGAGGCAATAGTGCTTTAGAAGAGGCTTTATATTTGGCGGATATATGCAAAAAAGTAACTCTAATTCATAGAAGTGACAGTTTTCGCGGTGACCAAACCCTAATAAATGATGTACTTAATAAAGAAAACATAAAATGTGTGTATAATTCGAATATAACTGAATACAATATAGAGAATGGCGTGTTAGCATCCGTATCACTAGATGATGGCAAGAAAATAGATGCTTCCGGACTGTTCATATCAATTGGAAGTGTACCAAGTGCTGAAGTTTTTGATGTAAATAAAGAAAAAGGCTTTATCATCGTTGATGAAGAATGTATGACTAATATTGAAAATGTTTATGCTTGTGGCGATGTAATAAAGAAAAATGTTTATCAGTTAACGACTGCAGCTTCAGAAGGTACCATTGTAGCTTATAGTATAATAAAGAAAAATAAAAAAACAAAATAGTAAAAACCGATATACCAAACTATAAAAATCCATGATAATTCATCAAAAACAGTGAGAAAATTGAAAATGTCAAAAAAAATCGAAAAAAGTTTAAAAAAGTGTTGACATTGGGTTAATAGTTTGGTATATTATTAACTGTCATCGGGAAAAACCCCTTGATAAAGAAAGAAAATGTTCTTTGAAAACTGAGCAAAACGTCAATTTGAGTAGCAGAATTTAAACTTATAAAAAAGCTTAATATCTCGTCAGAGATTTATTTTTTTGGAGAGTTTGATCCTGGCTCAGGATGAACGCTGGCGGCATGCCTAAGA
>OIZL01001918.1_pt1 | contig 10294 bp, 11 predicted proteins | sample 1588541 | NCBI WGS metagenome assembly OIZL01 (sample SAMN03283285) | human gut metagenome | biome: human-associated habitat; material: feces | host: Homo sapiens | place: Peru | collected 2012 | reverse complement strand
AGATGGAGTTGAATTTGATGTTAGATTATCTAAAGATAATAAAGTTGTGGTAATTCATGATAAAGCTATTGATAGGGTTAGTAATGGAGTAGGAACAGTTGCTAATATGACTTTAAGACAATTAAGGAAATATAATTATGGTAGTGATGTTGTACCTTCTACTATAAGTACTCTTGATGAAGTTTTAGATGTAGTTAATCCGAACAGTCTTCTAATAATTGAGTTAAAAGACGAAGAAGAACGAAATAATATACTAGTTACTGAAGTATTAAAGACTTTGGATAAACATCCAAATCTAAATATTTGGTTGAAGAGTTTTTCTTTAGAAATTGTCGATTTGTTACAAAATTCTTCTTCATATCCGGTAGGTATCTTAATCGATAAAATTAGTACTAAGGAATTGGAAAAAGATGCTTGTTTCTATTCAATATCTAAACATGCGATAGATAAAAATATCGTTAAGGATTTAATTAAAAGAGATAAAGTAATAATGATATGGACAGTTAATACTAAAGAAGAATTAGATAATTTAAAAAAGACTTTAGGTGAATATATAGAAGATATCTATATAATAAGTAATAATCCTTTAAGTCTTTTAGATAAAAATACCAATTTAAAAGCGAACATTTTATAGTTCGCTTTTTTCTATACTAGTAAAAATTTATCATACATATCTATTATTTCTATTTCAGGAGCATAAGCATCAATTACTTCTAGTTCAAATGCATCAATAATTTCAAGTTGATCTTCAAGTTTTTTCTCAAATTTAGCTTTAGTTTTAATTTCAGTTTCTTCAACTTCATTAACAACACTTTTCTCTAAGTCAGCATCTACTTCAACTATACGAACTACTTCATTAAATGTTGTATGACCTTCAATTACTTTTTCTAAGGCATCTTGTAATAGAGTAGTAACTTGTTCTTTATTATAAACGATATCTCTTAATTGCTCTTTATCTACATTAGCATCACTTATTACATCTCGTAAGTGATCAGTTATATATAATACTTCATGAACAGCCATACGACCTTTGAACCCATGGTTACAATATTCACAACCAACTGGTTCATATACATGAGATACATATTTATGTAATACTTTCATAAAGAAATGTTCTTCATATGGCGTAACAGGTCTTTTTTTTCTGCAGTGTGGACATAATGTTCTTACTAGTTTCTGAGAAATAATTCCTGTTAAGGCACTTGATAATAAGTATCGTTCTACATCCATATCAAGTAATCTTTCGATAGTACTTAATGAGTCATTAGTATGGATTGTTGATAATACTAAGTGACCAGTAATAGAAGCACGAACTGCTATTTGAGCTGTTTCTGAGTCACGAATTTCTCCAATTAGTATTATGTTAGGGTCTTGACGTAAGATTGACCTTAATACAGCGGCGAAAGTTAATCCTATTTCACTATTAACTTGTACTTGGTTTATTCCTTCAATATTCATTTCTATTGGGTCTTCAACAGTAATGATATTGGTTTCTTCTTTATTTAATGCTTGTAACATAGAGTAGGTAGTAGTAGATTTACCGGAACCAGTAGCACCTGTTACTAGTATGATTCCATTTGGTACGGCCATCATTTTTTCTACTAATTTATAGTTTTTAGGAGAGAATCCTAATGAATCCATACCGGTTAAACTTTTAGTAAAGTCAAGAATACGGATAACTACTTTTTCACCTTCGTTAGTAGGTAGAGCAGATACACGCATGTCCAAGTCTCTTCCTTCAATACGACCTTTAATTGCACCGTCTTGAGGTAGTCTTGTTTCAGTAATGTTCATATTAGATATAAGTTTAACCCTGGTAGTTAGGTTTCGTTCATATTCTTTAGGAATGATAGTATGGTCTTTTAATTCCCCATCCATACGCATTCTTACGATTAGACAGTCCTCCCTAGGATCCAAATGTATATCGCTGGCATTGTGTTGTGCAGCATACAATATGATTTGGTTTACAATATCAACAATTGGTATATTAACAAAATCAAATTCTTTCATAAAAATCCCTCTTTTTTTCTTTTTAGTCTAGCATTTATGCTACATTTATTATATAATATATTTATGATTAATACAAGAGAATAGGAGAAGTTTATGAAGAAAAATGGTTTTATGTTAGCCGAAGTATTAATAGTATCAACTCTATTAATCGGCGTAATGGTATTTATGTATTCTCAAATAAGAACCCTTACCAATAACTATAGCAGAGCCTTTAAATATAACACAGTAGACGGATTATATGGTGCAAGACTAGTAGAAGAATTTTTATACACAGAAAATAACTATAAAAATATTAGTACCACCAAATTTGTAAATGAAAATGAAATTAACCAAAAAAAATATTTTGAAGCCCTTATAAATGAACTTGGAATATCTAAAATAGTAGTAACTAATAACACAGCAAATGTATATGATTTCCTTAAAAAAAATTATGACAACTCAGCAAGTTATATCGGAAATAAAGACTATTATGAATCGTTTATATCATTTTCAACAACACTATCAAACGGTAACTATAATAGACATATCATAATAGCATACAACGATGATACTTATTGTGATTATGGAGTATGGAGGTAAACATGAAAAAAAATGGTTTTACAGTATTAGAATTAATAGTTTCATTCACTCTTGCTGCAACAATAGGCTTCTTTTTACTAAAAATTACAGTAATAATTAAAGACCTGTACACACTTGCTTATATAAAAACAAACATAATAAGTAAACAAGATATTATAACCGAAAGAATGTATGATGACTTTTTATATAATGATGTAAAAGTTGTATTAAAATGTGGTAAAAATTGCATAAGATTTATCTTTAGTGATAACACAGAAAAATTATTTAAAATCGAAGATGAAGAAACAATTAAATGGGGAGATTTCACAACCAAATTAAAAGATGGAAGTACCTTTAATAATATCAGTGTAAAAATATTAAATGATTTAAATTCTTGTTATCCTTTTCCACATGAACAAATTGAAACTAAAATGGTAAATTATTTTGGTATAATAAATAAAAAAATTGTAAAACAAGCAGAAAAGTGTATTAAAAATGGTTATATAAAAGAATTAGGAAAATTAATGACATATTCACAAAAACTTTTTGATAAGTATGCTATTCCAATTTGTCCTAGCGAATTAACAGCCCCATTATTACATAATATTTTAAATGATCCTTTTATAAAAAAACATTCTTATGGTGGTAAAGGCGTTGGATCTCAAGGCGATGGTACTGCTCAAATAATTGCTAAAAACAAAAATAGTCAAACGGCCATTATTAATTATTTAAAAAAAATGGGATACAATTCTTATATATTTGATTTAAAAAAGACAAATAAAATTAAAAAAGCCGTTATTCCGGTTGCTGGTTATGGAACTAGATTATATCCTTATACTAAATTAATTAATAAAGAATTTTGCCCTGTTGTTTATGAAAATAAGTTAAAGCCACAGATTTCTGTCTTACTTGAAGAGTTATATGATTCAAATATAGATAAAATATGTTTAATTATTTCTAGTAATAAACAAAAAAAATTATATAAGGATTATTTATTGAAACATTCAAATTATTTAAATACGTTTTCTAACTATGAAGATAATGTGAATTATGAGGAAAAATTAAGGAAAATCTGGAAAAAAATAAAATTTATAAAAAATAGACATGTTAATTATGGATTTGCATATTCTATTAGTTTAGCTAAAAAGTTTGTTGGTTCCGATAATTTTATATTATGTTTAGGCGATACTATATATAGTTCAAATAACTCTTCAAATTGTTGTAAACAATTAATTGATTTTTATGATAAAACTAAAACTTCGTGTGTAGGTGTAAAAAAAATTAGTATTGAGGAAGTAAAAAACTACGGAACAATTAAAATATCTAAAATAAATAATAATAATATAACAATAGAAAAGTTATATGAAAAACCAGATTACGAACTTGCAAGAAAAAAATTGTTAATTAATGATGAATGTTATGCATTTTTTGGAAATTATATATTAGATTGCAAAATATTCAAAATATTAAAAAAGAACTTAAAATATAATAAAAGTTCTTGCATATTTACGGATTGTCTAGATGAAATTCGTGATACAAATAATTTGTTAGGCTATTTGATAGATGGCAATTCTTATGATTTTGGTAATGTAGAGTCTTATATAAATAATTTTGGTAATATAAAAAGTATAGGAGATGAGTAAATGAATAAAAAGTATTTAGAGCAATATAAATTGCTATATAAAATTAAACCTAAGTATGGAGCTTCATCAGTTAAATTTTTTGATATTTTGTATTCAATGTTGGAAAAAGAAAAGGATAATATAATTTATGTATTAGACTATGGCTGTGGAAGAAGTCCTCTATTAAAAACGTTGCAAGAAAAATTAAACTATTTAAAGATATTTAGATATGATCCAGTATTTGATGAATATAATACTTTACCAAAATGTAAAATTGATTTCGTTATTTGTACTGATGTTTTGCAACATGTTCCGATAGATGAATTAGATGAAACTATAAATAAAATATCATCAATATCAAAAAAATGCTTTTTTCACATTAAATGTACAGACCATCCCACTAAATTTCCAAATGGAGAACCTACTAATATAACTATTAGGGAAAAAGAGTGGTGGAAAAAATATTTATTAAAATATTTTTCGAGTGTAGAAGAAATAAATTATCCAGATGAAACAACTGCAACTTTTAGAACGAGGTGATATTTGTGTTTAATAATTATATTATTTTGGCTTCAGATCATAGCGGATTAGAACTAAAAAATAAATTATGTGATTATATTAAATTAAATATAAAAGATTACGAAATTATAGATGTAGGACCTTATTATTATGATAAAGATGACGATTATCCTGATTTTGTAAAGAAAGCAAATAATGAGGTTATAAAGAGAAAAGGATTAGGAATATATTGTTGTGCAAGTGGTATAGGAGTTAGCATGGTGGCAAATAGGAATAGTGGAATAAGAGCAGTAAATGCTTCAATAAAAGAACATGCTTTATTTGCACGTTTACATGAGGATGCTAATGTTTTATGCTTTGGACAAAAATATATTGATTTTGATTTTGCTATAGAAGCGTTAAAAGTATTTATGACTACTAAATTTGAGGGTGGAAGACATTTAAGGAGAATCAATAAATATTAAACTATTAGAAAAATGTATTAAAATTTGTAATATTATGCTATAATATATGTTGAAAAAGAAAGGAAGGAATTGTATGATTACTGAAAAAGCAGGATGCTTTTTAATAAGAAAAGAAACAAAAGAGATTGCATTGATTTATAGAACAAAACAAAATGACTATTCATTTCCAAAAGGACATGTGGAGAAAGGTGAAACATTAAAAGAGGCTGCTATAAGGGAAACAGCCGAAGAAACAAAAAGAATTGCCAAAATAGTAGATGAATATGAGCCATTTGTAGAAAAGTATACTACACCGCGAGGAGAAAATTGTGTTTGTTATATGTTTTTTGCATTAGATAAAGGAGTGAGTGATAATCAAAGTGAAGATACTCATGATATTATATGGACACAATTTGCAAATGTTGAAAATACTTTAAGCTATGATAGCTTAAAGAATACTTGGAATTCAGTAAAAGACACAATAATTAAAATTTTAGAAAAGAACTAATTATTATTTGGGGGGATATAAATGGAAAAAAAAGATATTTTTAAATATGAGGAACAAAGATTAAAAAATGTTATTGCATTAATTAATAATAAAATTAAAGATAATGAAGAATTACTTAATAAGCAAAAAAATACAATAATTGGTGTAAAAGAAGCCGAAAGAGGTGCTCATTTTACTAGACAAGGATTAATGTCACTATATGCAACTGAAATTTATGATTTAAAGTCCGTTTTATCAAATCCATATTTTGGCATGTTTGAGTTTGAAAGTTCTGGAAAAAAGAACGAAATTTATTTAGGAAGAAAAGCAATTACGGATGGAAAAAATGTTATTGCACACGATTGGCGAAGCCCTATATGTTCAATGTATTATGACTATAGTATAGGTAGTGCAGAATATATTTCAAATTCTGGCGAGAAAATAAAAGGACAAATAAATAAAAAAAGACAAATTATAATTAAAGATGGAATTTTAAAAGATGTTGATGAGCAAGATACATTATCTAATGATACAATTCTATTAAAATATTTAAAAGAAAATTCTGATGCAAGATTAAAATCAATTATTGCTACAATTCAAAAAGAACAAAATAAAATAATAAGGAGCCCATTAAGAGGCGACTATATTATTCAAGGAACGGCAGGAAGTGGTAAAACAACTGTAGCTCTTCATCGTATTGCATATTTAGTATATAATGAAGCAAAAAGCATTTCAGAGGCTGATTTTATGATACTTGGTCCTAATAAATATTTTTTAAATTATATATCAGATCTTTTACCAGATCTTGATATAAAGAATGTTTCACAATTAACTTTTGAAGAAATTGCAATGAAATATATGGGAATTTCAAAAGTTAAGTTAGAAAGTAAAAATAAAACATTACAAGAGATACTTGCAGGAAGTATTTCTGATAAAGTAATAAGTGATAAGTCTTCTATAGAATATTTAAAATTACTCGAAAATTTTATTGATTTATATGTCAATTCACATTTAAAAGACGATATTGAATATGAAGGAATAAAAATATGTTCAGTTGATGACATAAAATTGTTTTTAAGTAAAAGCGTTTTCTCAACTGAAAAAGGATATATAGAAAAAGCTAATCAATATATGAAAATATTAATGAAAAAAGTTAAAGATAATTCTGATGACTTATCACATAATGTTTGGTTAAAATATAGAGAAGAATATTTAAGTTTACCAAAAGAATCTCCAAGGAGAAAAGAAATTTTAGAAGAAGTTGACAAAATACAAAAGGAAATCAAAAAAGGATGTCCTACAAGTATAAAAAATTATTTTAAATTTATGAAAGTTAATCCAATTGCTATATATCAAACATTTATAGAAAATTTAAATGTTTATGCTCAATGTGATCAAAAACACTTAGAGGAAATACAAAATTATACTTTATCAAGATTATCTAAAAAGCAAATTGGATTTGAAGATTTATCGCCATTACTTTTAATTAATTATTGTTTGAATGGAATTAAAGATTTTAAAGATTTCTCATATTTAGTAATAGATGAGGCACAAGATTTAAGCTTAGCACAATATTATGTTTTAAAAAAACTATTTCCGAAAGCAAGATTTAATGTTTTTGGAGATGTTAATCAATCAATATATGATTATCAATCTATTCATGATTGGAATGAATTAAATAATGTCATATTTAATAATAAAGCAAGTATGTTAGAACTAAATAAAAGCTATAGAACCACTGTAAATATCTCCGATGCATCAAATTTAGTTTTAAATCACTTAGGTCAAAATAATTCAGAATGTGTTGCTAGAGAAGGAGATGAAATTGTCATAAATAATGATATAACTGAAGTTAATCTTATTTCACAATTAAAATCATTATTAGATAAGGAATATCAAATCATTGCAATAATATGTAAGGATGAAAAAGAAACGACTACTGTTTATAAGAAATTAAGTAAACTAGGATTAGATGTATCAGTTATTACAGAGAAAAATGAAGAATATCATGGTGGATTATGTATTATGCCATCTTACTTATCAAAAGGGTTAGAATTCGATGCTGTAATATTATATAATGCAAATAATGTTAATTATACTGATAGTAATATAGATTCTAAACTTTTATATGTTGCAATAACAAGGGCAATGCATGAATTATATATAAATTATAGCGGAGAACTTCCTATTTCATTAAGAACATTGACAAAAGATAATAAGGTTTTGAAACGAAAAAAATAATAGGAATATAACGATTTATGAAGAAGAAAGAAAAAAAGAAGATTTTTGAATTATATTCTGATAATAATAAAGTTAATAACTTAATAGAGAAAATGAAATCTAATTCAAAAGCTTATTCAAAATTAAAAACAGCATTAGAATTATTAGGAAGTTTTGAAGGCAAAGTAGATGTAGAGTTATATGATGTAGTAGAAAATAAAAATGAAAGTAGTATTAGATTATGGTGTTCAGACAATTTAGGAAATTTATTTATTTTTTATGCTTTGTCAACAAATAGGAATAATTTATTAAAAATAATAAAAGAAACAAATGAACAAGAATATGAGTACGATCTCTCTTTATCAAAAAAATTTTCATTAAATGAAGATAATATAGATTTTACTAGACATGGTAATATCAATGATGTTAAATTTGGTAGACTTATAACAAATGAAAAAGATTTTTATAGTATTTTTATAGGCAATGATTTAGGATACCAAATACAGGGTGATTTTGATGTTTCACTTACACCATCATTAATTACTAGAATAAATAAACTACAATCAATACCTACTTTATTTGATTATATGCAAATATTTGAAGAAGTATTGTTGGAAAATAATTGTAAATTTTCAAAAATGCAAATATTTGCATTTAAAGAGTTTGTAAGGACTTGTAATTTAAACATTAATAATGAAACTATTAAAAATAGTGATAATGTGTTAAAAAAAATAAAATGATTTGAGAAACCCTTTGAAAATAAAGGATTCTCTCTTTTTTAATATTTATAATTGTGATATAATGACATTGTAAAAACAATATGAGGCAGTAATATCTTGATTTATTATTGTCTTTTTTTTGAGTAGTGTGAAAAAATGTAGAATTATGTAGTGCAATGCTTAAAGTTTTATTATTATTATTTAAATAATTTCATAGTCAAATTAGATAATTATGCAGTATCAGTCTGATTACTTATGTATCAAGTGATAAACATTGCTGTTGGAAGTGGTGCTGCTTATGATTGATTATTATATTACATTAGAAGTTGATTTTGATAAAGGAAAAAGTAGCAAAAAGTTGTTATACTATTTTACGTCCTAAAAAGAGCTGATTATGTCTTAAATATACAAGATATAGTTGGCTCTTTTTTGTTGCTATATTAATTATTATGAGCTGTCGTAGTCCACCTTCCAATTTGAAATTTAAAAGTTTTGAATTGAAAGGAGATTGTAATTAGTGGACAATCATTCTAAAAGAAATAAAGATAAATATAATCCATATACATTACTTTCTAATAAAGATAAAAATATATATGTAGTTGTTTTTAAGGATAATAGGAATAAAACTCATAATATTGAAGTATCAAAAGATATATATAATGTTTTTGATAAATTTGAATTAGAAGATATATCACAAATGCACAAATATGAAAGACATATTGAGCATTCAGAAGTTTATGAAGAAACAATATATTCAAGATCTATTAATAAACAAACATCTCTTGAAGAAGAAGTAGAAAGAAAAATCCTGTATGAAAATATAAGAACTGCTATGAGTAAATTGACTGAAACACAAAGAAGAAGAATAAATGATAAAAATAATCCGTTTTTAGATCAAGGATATGTGTGTTGTTCAACTTATGGTAAACCTAGAAGCAAGGGTTTTCATAATAGGTATTATAATAAAGTTTTTGAAGAAAATGATTTACCTAGAATAAGATTTCACGATCTTAGACATACTTAAGCAACATTATTATTAACAAATAATTATGGTGTAAAAGCAGTTTCTTAATTGTTAGGTCACGGAAGTACAATTATAACAACTAAAGTTTATTTTGATAAAAGTAAAGTAATAATTGATTGTTCAGAAAAAATGAATGATTATGTTAATAGAGTAATACCAAAAGAAGAGAAAAAAAGCAATGAAATTTTGCTTAATAATTTGGATACGAATTAGATCGTTTCAAAATATTTATAATAAATTATTAGATAAGTATATATTAAACAAGATAGTAGTTGTTACTTTCTTGTTTTCCTTTGAAATTCGTGGTAAAATAAGATTAGATAATTTCTTTATGTGTTATTTTGTATTATTTGGTGTTATTTAATAAATTTGTGGCCAAAATGTGTATCCTACAGTTTTTAACCAAAATTTAGAACTAAAAATAGGAAAATGGATACGAATTTTTTGGCTGTCAGTAATCGTTATAAGGAGGAATATTATGTTTAAATTAGTATCAAAATATAAACCAAGTGGAGACCAACCAGAGGCCATAAAAGAATTAGTAGATGGAATAAATAATGGTAAAAAAGAACAAGTTTTATTAGGAGCAACAGGTACAGGTAAAACATTTACTATTGCTAATGTAATAGAAAAAGTAAACAAACCAACCTTAGTTTTAGCCCACAATAAGACACTAGCAGGTCAGTTATATT
>OIZL01001917.1_pt1 | contig 10294 bp, 6 predicted proteins | sample 1588541 | NCBI WGS metagenome assembly OIZL01 (sample SAMN03283285) | human gut metagenome | biome: human-associated habitat; material: feces | host: Homo sapiens | place: Peru | collected 2012 | reverse complement strand
GATTATAGAAGAATTGCTCTTTATGGTATAGATAGATTAATAGAAGAAAAGAAAAAAGACTTATTAAATTTAGAAAATTATGAATTAACAGAATCTATGATACGTCTAAGAGAAGAAGTATCAGAACAAATAAAAGCTTTAAATGAAATAAAAGATATGGCTAATGGATATGGATTTGATATATCTAATCCAGCAAAAAATGCAAAAGAAGCTGTACAATGGTTATACTTTGGTTATTTAGCTGCCATCAAAGAAAATAATGGTGCTGCTATGAGTTTAGGTAGAACATCTACATTTTTAGATATTTATTTCGAAAGAGACTTAAAAAATAATATATTAACTGAAGATGAAGCTCAAGAAATTATTGATCAATTTATACTAAAGCTTAGAATGGCAAGACACTTAAGAACACCAGAATATAATGAACTTTTTGCAGGAGATCCAACATGGGTTACTGAAAGTATTGCAGGTATGAGTGAAGATGGAAGAAGTCTTGTTACAAAAACTTCATATAGATATTTACACACGCTATATAATTTAGGATCTGCTCCAGAACCTAACCTTACTGTTTTATGGAGTCAAAATTTACCAGAAAGTTTTAAAAAATACTGTTGCAAAGTATCAATTAAAACAGATGCAATTCAGTATGAATCAGATGAACTTATGAGACCTATTCATGGTTCAGATTATGCTATAGCATGTTGTGTTTCTGCTATGACAGTTGGTAAACAGATGCAATTTTTTGGAGCTAGATGCAATCTTGCTAAAACTCTTTTATATGCAATTAATGGCGGTATAGATGAAATAAAAAAAGAGCTTGTTGTATCAGGATTAGATAAAATAACAGATGAATATTTAGATTATGAAACTGTTAGAAGTGCATACTCAAAAGCCATGAAAAAGGTTGCTAAAACATATGTTGATGCAATGAATATAATACACTTTATGCATGATAAATATGCATATGAAAAGGGTCAAATGGCTCTTCATGATACAATGTTAGATAGATTAATGGCCTTTGGAGTAGCTGGTTTTTCTGTAGCTGTTGATTCTTTATCAGCAATAAAGTATGCTAAGGTAAAACCAGTAAGGGACATAGACGGAATTGCTATAGATTTTGAAATAGAAGGAGAATTTCCTAAATATGGTAATGATGATGATAGAGTTGATAATTTAGGTAAAGAATTACTTGAAGAGTTTTATACTGATTTATGTTCTTATAAGTTATATAAAAATGCTAAACATACCCTATCAGTACTTACGATTACATCAAATGTTATGTATGGTAAAAAGACAGGTTCTACTCCAGATGGAAGAAAAAAGGGACAGGCCTTTGCACCAGGAGCTAATCCAATGCATGGTAGAGATTCATCTGGTGCACTTGCATCTTTAAATTCAGTTGCTAAAATGCCTTATACTAATTGCTGTGAAGATGGTATTTCAAATACATTTTCTATAGTACCTAGTGCACTTGGTCATAGTAAAGAAGAACAAGTAGAAAACTTAGTTAACGTACTAGATGGATATTTTGAAAAAGGGGCACATCATTTAAATGTTAACGTACTTAACCGTGAAATGTTAATTGATGCTATGAATAATCCAGGTAAATACCCTACTTTAACTATTAGAGTATCTGGTTATGCAGTACTTTTTGACAAATTATCTAAAGATCATCAAAAAGAAGTTATTTCACGTACATTCCATGAAAAATTAGGCTGTTAAAGAAAAAAGGCAGAAGCATATATAATCATGCTACTGCTTTTTTTAATATTCTATTATACGTACTGCTTGAGTTTCTAAGGCCATTAATTTTAAATATACATCTACATATTTCACCAATATTTGAAACTTCTATTAAATAACTATCTTCATCTAATTTTTCATTTTCCTTATCTCTAAAATATAAAGTTTTTATATTTTCATTCCTTAGTAATTTACAAGTACTAGGTTTATCCTCTATCATTATATCTATTCCTAATTCCTTGCATTTTAAAACTTTATCTTCCACACCAAAATAAATATTATCCGTAGGCAAATCATTTTTTTCAAATACCGTTAATACCGCATTTTTAGTATCTTTTCTTAATAAGCCTCTAGAAGTTATAAAAGTATAATTTATACCCTCTACCTTAAAAAGCTTTAACATCTCCTTAACAAGAGGAATTAAAGGAGTAGAATTAATTGTTGCATATACTAAATAATCATCAATAAACCTTGTTCTTTCTTCTTCTGTCCAATCATATCTTTTTAAATAATCAAACTCATTTAGATTAACCACTCCATTTTTTCTTAATATCAATAAATCATATAGTTCAGCATATGTTCTCATTGTTCTTTCAAAATCTAATATAATACCATCAATATCTATTCCAACTTTCATTTTCTTCTCCTTAATACCAATGATTCATTTTTTACCCAATCATCACTTATTTGTGGTGATTCATAAAAATCTGCTGCAACTGTATAACCGGTTAACCATTTTATAACTCTTACATCAGAAGTTGTAATTTTATCATCAATCTTAATAATATTTCCACTTATATGACTACAATCTTCACTAGGAAACTCACAAATACCTTTTTCTTTTAATATACAAGTGTGATTTTGTTTATTTATTATTTTATAATTAAAAGGTATAATATCACTTAAATCATTTTCAAGAGGTAAATTATTTTTAAATTCTAAACATTTATCTTTCATTACACATTTTTCACATCCCAATTCCGTAGGTCTATAATAATGAGCATTATAATCACGATTAAGTCCATGTACATAAGAAAATAAGCAAGATGTTTTTCTAAACACCAAAACGCCATAACTTAAAGCCATTTTCTCAAATAATTCAACTACTTTTTCATCAATTATCTTTTTATGTCCAAACTTAAAACCTGGATATGGTTTTAAATCTATATTATTTTCTTTCCAAATTTTTACACTAGATGGTTTACCTTGCAATCCAGAATATCCAATTGCTAAATTATATCTTTTAGCTAATTTAAACACCCTATCAAATGCACATACACTATCATTAACATTATATATTATTGGTCTATATTCTATAGAATACTTATAATTGTTTTTTCTTTTTTCTATTTCCTTTAAGTTGTTTTCAAAACGTTTCATAGTATTACCATCTAAATATGAATCAACTCCAAATGTAGAAAATGCAATATGTAAATCTAAGTCAAATTTTTCATCTGGAAACTTTGAATAATCTCCTTTTGTAATAATTATTACTGGTCCCTTATGTTTAACTTTTTCTAGCTTTCTTAAATAATTAACAGTGTTATTTATTTGTAATAATGGATCTCCATAAAATAAATTTACTGCAACTGGTATATTAGTAAAATTATCATTAATTAAACTAGGTAAAACATTAAAATGTTTTTCTTCTAATTTTTCTCCATTTAATCTACAATACTTACAATCATAACAATTATCTAATGTATCTCCTAACAAATAAAACGATTTTGCAAATAAAGCTAAATCGGTGGTTTCATTCTTTTTCATGTATCCTCCTTATATGTTAAGATTATACCACCATATTTAGCTTAAAGAACCTCTTGGTTTTTCATATGCAATATGAAATAAATTCATATCTAATTATTAATATTGATTTTTAAATAATTTTCTATAAAGTACTTTGGTGCTATTGTTAAATACTTTTTAATATATACTAAATTTATAGTTATTTTAGGTAATTTTTCTTCTACATTAACAAGTTTAAATTCTCCATTTTTTATATTGTCTTTAACAACATCATATATAATATAACCAATGCCTAAATCTTTTTTCACAGATCCTACTATCATTTCACTAGTATGAATGTTTATTACGTTTTTAAGCTCAACATTATTTTTTTCAAAGATATTATCTAATTGTTTTCTGTTATTAGTTCCTTTAATAGGTAAAACTAATGGATAGTTAGATAATTCCTTAATAGACTTAATTTTATCAGTACAAATAGATGTGTTACTATTAACAACGAAGCAATTTTCCACATCAATTAAAGGTTTAATTATAACATTATCTATATTGGAATTTATTGGTGAAGTGTCTATTATAAAATCAATTTCATGACGTTCTAATAGTTTTAGTAAAAGAGAAGTTGTTTTACTTATTATTGTTATTTCTATATTAGGATATTTTTTATGAAAATTAGATATATCTTCAAAGATATAAAATGAACCAATTTGAGATGGCACACCAATAGATATTTTTCCTTTATCCAGTGTTTTACTTTCTAATGCTACTCTTTCTGCAGTAATAAGATTATTAAATGCTTCTTCGACATAAAAAAGTAATTCCCTACCCTTATCTGTTAGCTTAACTCCTTTTGAGTTTCTATAAAATAATTTTGTATTTAAATCTTCTTCTAACTTTTTAATAGCTTTACTAACAGCTGATTGAGTAAGTATCAATCTTTTAGATGCACTTGATATACTCTGACTTAAAGCAACTTCATAAAATATTTTATAAGAATTTAAATTAACATTACTTTTATACATATTTACCTCACTTAATATCTCTTACTTATACAAATTCTAATTTAATTTAATACTAAACATAAACATTACCTTTTTGTTGCATTTTAATTATACAAAAATAAACATTTGTTTGTAAATATAATTTTTTGATTTTTAACGCATTTTCCTAATTAAAAGAAAAGAAATACACATTTATTATTTTGTATTTCTTTTCTTTATTACTGGGTCTATTCCTCCAATAACACTTTTACAACTATAGCCTAGTGCATTTAAAATCTTACAACAGGACAAACTTACCTTTCCCTCATTACATATAATATAATATTCTTTATCTTTGCTTAAATAATTTTCATGACTATTTAATAATTTTATTCTAGGAATATTCATGCTGCCATCAAGATGATAAGATTCAAATTCGTTGCTAGACCTTATATCAATTATAGGTATATTTTTATCTATATCATTAAGTTCTATTTGCATTTCCCATCACCCATTTTATTATATGAAAAAAGCACTTTCATAAAAGTGCTCTTTACTCAAAGAATTCATCAAAAAAATCATCGTCATTATCAGAAACTTTGTCATTTAGTATTTTATCTATTTCGGTTTTATTTTTATAAGTAGAATTAGATTCACTAGAAGAATTATTAACTAATTTTTCTTCTTTATCTTGTTTTTCATTGTTTTCACTTATGTTAGTAAAATTATCATCTTCATCATCAGATAAATCTTCCATAAAGTCTTCCATAAAATCATTTTTATTTTCATTTGAAGGCTTTGAAAATGTATTAAAATCAATTTTATTTTCAAACGTAGATGCTGGTGTAATAGAATTATTATTTTTTGATAAATTTTCTACCATATCTTTAGCTTTATTATCATTTTCTTCTTCTTTTTCAAGTTCTGCTATCTTTTTATCTATTTTCTTAATCATTTCATCTATATCTAATTCTTTGTCATTAGAATTATTACTTAAATTATTTTGAAATTCATTCGTTGGATTAGAATTAAATGGAGACATATTATTTGAGAACGGATTAGATGTAAAAGGAGATGATGCTGATGAAAAAGGATTACCTCCAAAGAATGGATTACTGCTTTCATTCATAGCATTGTTTCTAGCTTCTTCCTTTTTTTTCTTAACAAATTCTCTTATGTCAAACAATTTAATTGGTCTTTGTTCATGCGTTGGTAATTCTGCTTTTGGAACTTTCTCATTATTCTTACCATAACCAAAGTTAGTATTCCAAAATGGCAAAAACTTAGTCCTTAAAGGTGGAAGTCTATGCTTTAATAAAAGTACTTCATCTTGCTTAAACCTTTGAAGTTCTGTAACGGTAATAAGTGGTCTAGTTTCTTCTTTTTTATCTTTTCCTACCTTTACTATTTTATCACCACATAACTTACTTATCTCTTCAAGTGCTGATAATTCACCCGTTAATAAATACAAAATATTTCCACAGTTACCACGAATAGTTTCTGCATCTTCATTACCATAAACTTGTTTTAACTGAGCAAAATTTTGAATTATCATAGTCATTCTAATTTGCCTTGAACGAGCTGCTGTAATCATTGTTGTTATGTCCTTGAATTTTGGCATATTTGCAAACTCATCAAGTAAAAAATTAGTTCTAACAGGAAGTTTTCCACCGTGTCTTTGAGCAACTGCTATTAATGATTCATAACACTGCTTTACAAATATTGTTGCAAGGGCATGATATGTAGTTTTTTCATCTTGTATTATCATAAATACAGCTGTTTTTCTCTCACCTATAGTTTCCATATCAAAATCACTTCTAGATAACATTTCAGATAAGTTTCTTGTAACCGCGAAAACCTTTATTTTCTGTTTTAAAACAGAATCAATTGAATTCTTAGTATCTTGAGGAGCATTTATTGTTCCAAGTGCGTTAATTGCAGCTGGACTTGCTGGATCTTTACCTTTAAAATATTCTTTTAAATATGTTGAGGCACCTATTTTTTCATCTCCAACAGTCATCATTAAGTTAACTGTCGATATACTAATTTCATCTTCATTAGCATCTTCAAACATACCAAGAGAAAGACCAGTTAAATAATCCGCTGCAGAATTAGTCCAGAATGGATCATCAGCTTTTTCATCAGATGCTATATTAATAGCCATATCATTTAATAATTCATTAGCTTTATCTTGGTTACCTTCCTTGTAGTATTTATAAGGAAGCGTGTATGGATTCCAACAACTACCATTTTTAGGATCACGAAAATTAACTACAATAACATCGTATCCTAAATTCTTAAGCATTTCACCGTTCTTTTCAAATATTTCACCCTTAGGATCTGTTATAACCATTGATTCACCCTTTTTAGCTAAAATACTAACAAGTGGGTTAATTACCATTTGAGTTTTACCAGAACCAGTAGCACCAATAACTAAAGAATGGAATTCACCATTATCAACATATACTAAATTTTTTTTCTTATCATAAACCAAAGGAATTCCTGCTGCAACAGATTCTTTTGCAGTTAGACTTACTGGTTCTACATCTTTAAAATTCTTATACTCATCTTCTTTTGCAAAACGTCCAAATCCATCTTCTTTTTTACCTTTTGCAAAACCAAAACCCTTTTCTCTTTCATAAAATTTAGATGATACACTAGCTACTAAAGCAACTATTGCAACAAGCCAAAATAAAACAGTATAACCTAAATATGGTGGAAAAAATCCTTTATAAAATGCAAATGTCCAATGAAGATTACCATCTATAAATAATCTTTCATCCTCTGCACCAGAATGATAAAAATTAACAACACACATTGCAACTACTATTAATAAAAGTAGACAACCCCATAAAAAAGCTACAACGTCTTTTTTTTCTGCTCTAAATTTAAGCTTCATATAAAAAGCCTCCTTTATCTCCCCTATATACAAAAATATTATACCAAACATTTGAAATATTTGGTATAATTTTTTGCTAATATTCTAATTTATTACTCTTATATTTTTTATATAACATATAAAAGACAATTATTAATATAGTAAATAATATTATTACTACACCTATTAATTTAATTTTAGACACAGTCTTTTTTCTTTCATTTCTTTTTATTTCTTGCTTTTTTTCTTCTTTTATATCTTCTTTATTGATTTTTATATATATACTTTTACTTTTACTGGTATTCTTATCAAATACCCATGTATAAGTATTATTATTAACACCATCAGCATTATCTTCCTCTGCTTTAACAGGCAGAGTTATTTTTAAATTAACCTCATCTACATCAAATTTTTTCTTATTTTCTGGAAGAGATAATAAATGCTCTCCATAACTATTTATCTGTATATAATTATCATCTTCTTCACACTTAACATCTTTATATAGATATTGTGAAAATAAACTTTCATTTATTTGCTTGCATATATCATTACTTTGTTTAGTAAAAATTACAGAGCTATTTTCCTTTCCTTCAACTATATCATAATTATAATTTTTAATATTTATAGCAGATTTATAATAATCGGTAAAATTCTTTGCGTATTCACTTGTAGAATAGTATGCATCTGCTAATTTATTATCAAATGAAATATTAGTTGTTTCTTTAATATTAAAATCACTATCAACTTCTATACTCGAAGTAATATTACATCCAGTTAACAAAATTATTATTAATAAAACTAATAAATATTTTACTTTCATAGTGCCTCCCTTTTAATCTTGTAAGAAATATAAATAACCATAAAAGTCATAATTTTTACCATCACCATTTTTATATTTTTCATAAAACTGTTCATAAGTATATTCATCATAGTTAAATCTTAATCCCAAATAATTATTACTATTACAAGTATCTCTTTTATATCCATCTGTCGTAATTATTTTATTTTCATCTCTACTTGCATATTCAATTACTATAACATGCCCAGCTGTTTTACCAGCGTCTGAATACCATGATTTAGCTCCTATAAATGAACCTGATTTATAATCTTCTATGTTTGTACTACCAGCAGTTTTTGGATAAAATTTTCCAATTTTACCATTTGGAGTAAATTGGTTCCCATTTCCCCTACTATCTGAAATTCTTTTTATGTAGGTATCATATTGCTTTTTAGTCAAACTTCCATTTGAATATAATTCATTTATAATTTCTATAGCCCTGTTTTTAGCATACCAAACACATTGACAAGTATTATTTGTATCGTATTTATTTTTTAGATTTTTCCATTCAGCTACAGTTGGTGCCTTACTTCTTACAGTAAAATTATATGTTTCTTCTTTAAATGCATTTAATCTTCTATAATTAGTAAATCTATTATCAACTTTTGCAACCGCTTTGCCATCAGTTGCATCTTCAAATGCCCATTTATCATTACCCAAATATATACCAACTAAAGTTTTATCATTAGAATAACCAATATCTCCCACTAATAAACTTTCTTTATCAATAGAATATGTCAAATCATCATTAATAATCTTATTAATATCAGTAGTATTTCCAAAATTAACATCCATAATATTCCAATATACAAAATTAACAAATCCAACTTCATTTAATCCCTTTTTAGTTCTTCCATCTGAATCAGCTACAACATCAGAACCAAAATTATTTTCATCTAATACCTTAGAACTTGCTAAACCATTATTATAATAAGGTATACCTAATTGAGTCAAAGAAATTGCTAACGTTGATATTTTATTTCTATTAGCTTGAGCATTTAAATTCTTATCAGTACAAACTTGTGCTCCAACAGTTTGAAGGCTAGCTTCTTCCCCTTCAACAACAGCCAACTTATATGATGAATAAAAGTGTGTTAATGTATTTTTAAAATCAGAATTCCTATAATTTTGTCTTAATTGTTTTTGTTCCATGCAAGTTCCAACTGTACATTTACTTCCTTCATAATAGTCTGTTGCAGCTGGTTTATTATCATCTCCTGTTACCATGTAAACATTTTTAGATAATTCCCATGCTTCATTTATAGCATTTTTTATTTCATCAGAAGCAGGACCTCTATTAGCTCCGTGAAATAGTCTTTTATTACCACCAGTATTATAACCATAATGAGCCTTTATATCAGATGAATTACATCCCTTTTCTATATGACAGAAATCTTGATCAGCAGTAGACCAAACCATAGGAATAACAAAATTTCCTTGTTTGTCTTTTAAAATTTTTTTTGGTCTTCTACTAAGAGTAAATGTTTTTGCTGCTACCATTTGAGCTGCTAATACGTTTACATTAGTTTCTTCGCTAATCTCCTCATATGCGACACCTTTAACATATTCTTCTAAAGTAAGAGGAGTATCATAATAACTTTCTTCACATTGATTTATATTACTACAACCAGGCTTTCTTAAATCAACTTTTACAGCACTTTTAAGTAATTCTGATGTATTTACCTTACCAGCATCAACAAGAGTCGTAGAACATGTTAAATTTTGATTAACATAATAACTAAAATCATCTTTTATCTCATAAATGTTTTCTATAAGAGCTTCTTTTAGTTCATCTTCCTTATTTTTATATTCTTCTTTTACTTCTTTAAACAATCCTTTATAACCATTATAACCAGTAATAAAATCAGGCTTGAATATCCTATCCCAAAATCTTATAGTATAATATCCATTATCTTTTTCAAAATAATTATCTTTTAAATATGTTTTATAGTTTTCTTCTCCACCATTTAATTGTTTTAATAACTCTTCTAACTTATCTTTTATTTTTCCTCTTCTAAATATTTTCAAATATACATCTTCATCTATATCTTCCGTATCATCGTCTTCTGTATCTTCATGTTTTTCAGAACCATCACTTGAAGAAGAATCATT
>OIZL01001916.1_pt1 | contig 10303 bp, 7 predicted proteins | sample 1588541 | NCBI WGS metagenome assembly OIZL01 (sample SAMN03283285) | human gut metagenome | biome: human-associated habitat; material: feces | host: Homo sapiens | place: Peru | collected 2012 | reverse complement strand
GAAGTGATGCAGTAGTTGAACCATACTTATCTAAACAATGGTTTGTAAAGATGAGACCTTTAGCAGATAGAGTTTTAGAAAATCAAAAAAATAAAGATACCAAAGTAAACTTTGTACCAGAAAGATTTGAAAAAATATTAATTAACTGGATGGAAGATTGCCATGATTGGTGTATATCGCGTCAATTATGGTGGGGACATAGAATTCCAGCATGGTATAAAGGAAAAGAAATTTATGTAGGTGAAACTGCTCCATCTGGTAATGGTTGGGTTCAAGATGAAGATGTTCTTGATACATGGTTTTCATCAGCATTATGGCCTTTTTCTACACTTGGATGGCCTGAAAATACTAGCGATTTAGAAAGATATTTCCCAAATAATGTACTTGTAACTGGATATGATATTATCCCATTTTGGGTAAATCGTATGACATTTCAGTCACTTGAATTTATGGGTAAACGTCCATTTAAGGACTGTTTAATTCATGGACTTATTCGTGATAAACAAGGACGAAAAATGAGTAAAAGTTTAGGAAATGGTGTTGATCCTATTGAAGTAATAAATAAATATGGATGTGATTCATTAAGATTATTTTTAACTACAAATTCTGCCCCAGGAATGGATTTACGTTATGACGAAGATAAAGTAGCAGCATCATGGAATTTTATTAATAAACTATGGAATGCCTCAAGATATGTAATAATGAATACAAGTAGTCTAAATAATTTAGATAGTCATGATTATAACATGTATGATAAATGGATTTTAACTAAATATAATAATGTTATTAAAACAGTTTCTAAATACATGGATAAATATGAATTTCATAATGCATTTAGTACTTTGTATTCATTTATATGGGATGATTATTGTTCATCATATATTGAAATATCTAAAATATATTTAAATGATACTTCAAAAACAGTACTTTTAAATATTTTAACAGGCATTATAAAAATGCTTCATCCATTTATTCCATTTGTTACCGAAGAAATATATCAAAATTTAACTTTTAAAGAAAGCAAATTAATTTTAGAAAGCTCTTATCCAGTATTTAATAAAAAAGAGATTTTTGATATAAAAGAAGTAGAAAACATTTTAAAGGATATAACATTACTTCGTAATTTTAAAGCAGAAAATAATATAATAAATAGTGATGCAGTTAAAATAGAATATTTATTTGATGAGAAATTATATGATGGTTTAATAAAATTTAAAAATAAAAAAGAAAGTATTGATAACTTTATTAAATATGAGTCAAAATATGCTATTTTATATTTTGAGGTAAATGATAAAACCTCTAAAGAGGATATTCAAAAAGAAATAAAAGAACTTGAAAATTCTATAATTAAGAGAAAGAATCTTTTAGCAAATGAAAACTTTGTTTCTCGTGCACCAGAAAATATTGTAACAAATGAAAAACAAAAACTAGCTGAGGAAGAAGAAAAACTTGTAAAATTAAAAGCTGATTAATCAGCTTTTTTCATGTATATATTATTTATACAATTTCTTTTGTAATTAAGCGAAGGATGAATGTATAAACTTTGAGTAATACTTGTACTTGAATGTCCTAAAATTTCTGATAGGGCTTTTGTACTCATTTGGGTTTCATCAGCTTTGGTAGCAAATGTATGGCGTGTTGTATGAAACTTTTTGTTTTTTATTCCCCAATATTTTAAAAAACGATGATAGATATTGGAATAACTTCTTGGTTCTATTGCTTTATCTGAATTAGTAAGAAAAAAATTATTTTCTGCCATATTTTTTAAATAATGTCTTAAATAATTTCTTAATATATCTGGAATTGGTATTACCCTAACTGATTTTTTACTTTTAGGATTAGTATATATAACTTTTGTTTTATAACCAGAACTATCATTATTTTTGACTCTTATTACTGTATGTTCCACTTTCATAATTAAATTTCTTAAATCAAAATCACTTTTTTTTAAAGCACAAAGTTCTCCAATTCTAATACCTGTATATAAAGATAATATTATTCCAAAAATATATCTATTATTATATGTTAATGCTCTTTTTTCAATTATTTTTATATCTTCGGTAGTAAAAACACTAATTTCCTTTTGAAGTTTTGGAGGAACATTTATTTCAAATTTTAAATTATTATAAGTTATAATTTGTTTTAAAATAATTGCTATATCATGAATTGTATTTAAACTTAATTCTTTTTTTTGTTGTAATAGAATAATATAGTTATTAAATGTATCTTTTTTCATATATCCTAATTTTTGACTTCCGAAAATTGGCCTAATTCTATTTTCAACAATCGTAACATATGTTGTATAGGATGACATTTTAATTTTGGGTTTCTTATTATTTAACCAATTATCAATTTTGCAGTTAAATGATTGTTCATAAGATTCTATATAACTTTTTTCTTTATAATAAGCCTCTAATCTGATCTTTTTTATTTTAACATCACGATAACTATTTCCTTGAACGTAACCATATATTTTTTTCCCACCTTCTTTCACTTTTTTGACAAAGCGCGTTTCATATCGCCCGTCTTTTCTTTTGTAAATGCAATTAAAATTGCGTTCCATAAATAAATCACCTCTACAATATACTTTAAATGGTAAATTATGGGAAAAAAAGGGGTTCAAAAAAAAACATAATTTTTTTTTCTAAATTATGTAAAAAACTTTGTTTTTTTTTAAATAGGTAAGAAAGAAAATGCATTATTTAACTTTTCTTTTTCTTCAGGTGATAAAGTATTTATATCTAAATAATTACTCTTATCAAATAGGGTATACTTACCATTTTCATTTATATTAATATTTCCAAATAATTTATAATCTATATAATTAATTTCATAATCAAAACTATTTTGATTTTTCTTAGTAACATTTAAACTATATGTATTATTTTCATATACATATTTTATAGATTTATTTTCTTTTGTAAGGTCTATGCTAATATAATATTTATTATCTTTATCACTTATCACTAAAGATACTTTATCACTAGTAAATGAAGATACAGTAATATTTAGAAGCTCTATATCATTCATATTTAATTTTAATATTTTGTTTGTGTAAGTTATATTATATAAGGCGCTATTATAATTAAAGTTTATAGTAAAATTACCATTATCATAAGTAAATAAATTTTCTCCTTCATGGTATATTTCTACTTTTTTAATATTTTTTCCAAGTAAATCAGTATATATATTAATGCCTATATTGCCATCATAATTTTTAACTAATTCTTTCTTTGAATTTTTTAAATATTCTTTTACGTTTTCAATATTAAAACCATTTTCATAATTATTAATTTTATATAAAATGTGATATAAAATATCTAAATACTTTTCATCACTAAATATCTTATCTAAAGTTTTATCAAGTAAATTATCAAATGTCCCATTTTGGAGTAAAAATGTAACTTTTTTATTAAATACTTTATTATTTTCTACGTTAAATACAACATCAAAGTCATCTTCATTTAAACTTGCAAGTAAATAATCTTTTGTTTTTGTAATTAAATAATTATATTCTTCATAACTTACATTACTTTTTAAAAGTGTATTATTTTCAGAAAGTTTTATTGGTTTATTTATGATATTCTTTGCTAATAAGTAAGAAGTATTATTTTCATAGTTATAAATTATATTATTAAGTTCTTTATCATTTTGATATGTAGATAGGGCAAAAACTATATTTTCTTTTGGAAAATCTAAATCTGCTTCATAATTTATTAAATATTTATTATAATTTTTGTTATTTTCTATATTTATATTTCCAATGATACTTAATGTATTATCTGTATTTATATTTTGAATCTCAAAAATATTTGGTAGAACCATAACTTTATTAAAAATATTATTTACAAACATTTTTAAAGGCTTATCTTTATATTTATTAAAAACAAATAGATAATATAGACATATACCTAAAAAAGATATAAGTAAAAGAAACCCTATTGTACTAAAAATTATTTTAACAGGACTTTTTTTTGGCTTTTCTTTTGGTACATATTTAGTTATATTTTGCTCTGGTATAACATTACTATCTAAAAAATCAATATTATTTTCATTATTCATCTTAATCCCTTCCTATCATATATATAATAACATAAATTCACAAAAAAAACGTCATTTTTTGATAACGTTTTTAAAAAAATGTTAATTGATTATTTTCTTCGAAAGTAAGTATTTCTTTTTTAACTTTTTTATTAAATTCTCTTTGAATATGAGTAATAAATATTACAAGTTCAAATAAATGTCTTTTGTTAATGTATAAAGCACCGTCTTTATTTTTTAAGGGACTTATTTTATCTACATCAAATTTATTATATTTATATGATAAATGCTCCACTAAAAGTGATATGTATCTATAATAATATTTATTATCAACATAATTATAATTTTTAATATTATTTACATAATTTAATAGACCATAGGCACTTTCATTTAAATCATCATATTTATAAAAATTATTTGTAAGAATTTCTTTAGCCATCATTTTTAATATAGCTAAATTGACTTTTTCATTTTCCTTTAAATTATCATAACCTTTAAAAGTTATATCATTTATTTGCATATCTAAAAGGTATGTTGATAGTGCACTTGGATTAAATATTTTATTTTCATTCATAAATAGTACATCACTTTGACCATTTATAGTTTTTCCACATTTTGTCCACTTTCCATCAGTACCATTTTTCTTTGGACTTTTATAACAAATGCAAAAATGTTTAGTAATATCCTCTTTATTAAGGTAACCATTTATCACTAAAAATTCATATAATTTTGTTTCATTTTCATAAAGCCCAGTGTAGTTACTAATACCATCAATTGAGTTTATTTTAATACCTGTTATTTTTTCTAAATCAATTATTTTATATCTATCAGATTTATCTTCGAGTTTACTACGCTTTTGGTCTAATGCTAAAAAATATTTCATATTATCTTTTCCTTTCATATGGTTTAATTAGTTTAAAAACTTCAACATATAGTTTATGAGCAAAAGTATTTAATATATCATCATATCTTTTGTCATAAAAATTTTCATGTTTTAAAAGTTTAGTAATTTCATATTTATAAATATTTGCAAAACTATTAACATAATTATTAACTAAATTAATAAGCGTACTAAAGTAAGTATTTATTTCAAAGTTATTAAATAAATTTACGTTAAATGAAGAAAAAAAATCATTTTTTAATTTTTCATATAATAAATTAAAATCTTCACATTCGTTTAAATTAATAGTTTTTTCTTCTTCATATTTTTTAATTTCGTATTCGATATAATACTCATCTTTGTAGTATTCAACATCTATAGGTGTATAAGATTTAATGGCCTCACATCTAAATAAAACTAAACTAGATATGCAGTATTCTTCGTAGCCAACTTTATTTATTATAGCACTACTTATATAAATTGCATCATAGTCTTCACTTATTTTATTGTAATCTAATATTTTTTTGTCATAAAATGGGGAAGGGTATAAATTATATATATTATTAAATTTTTCTATTGTATTAATTTCTAATATTTTGGCATCATCATTAAAAGTAACAATACTTGCTTTACCATTAAATTTTATATAGAAAATACTAGGATGTTCTTCGAGAAACATTAGCCACTCATTGGCATTTATATCAGTATATTCAGTAAACCATAAGCCACCATAAGGTTTAGCATTAAATGGAACTATCTCTTTGAAAAGTTCTTTAGAAATATTTTTTGTACCAAAAGTTATATATTTTTTCATATATCCCCCAAAACTTATGGTATATAATAGCATAATTAGGGTAAAATATCAACTAGTAAGAAAAAAATAAAAAAAGTTAGCACTAACTATTGACAAGTGCTAACTATAGTAATATAATGTAAGTATGAAAGGAAGATGATATGGTATGTTACCAAGTAGAATATTTTTAGATGATTTTTTAGATGATTTAACTCCAAATGGAAAGGAAAACAACAAAATGATTTGTGACATTTATGAAGAGGATGGAAAATACTTCATTGAGGTTGATGTTCCAGGATTTAAGAAAGAGGATATTAAAATTGAATGTGATAAAGGTAACCTTAAAATAGTTGCAGAAAAACATTTAAATAAAGAAGAACATAATAAGAAAAAATATATCCATCGTGAAAGAAAATTCTATGAAAGATGTGAAAGATCATTTTATCTTGGAGATGTTGATGATAGCAAAATTTCCGCTGAATTTAAAGATGGTACATTAAAAATTGTTGTTCCTAAAGAAGAAAAAGAATCTACTAAAAAATTAATAAACATTGACTAAGGCGAAATCCTTAGTTTTTTATTTAAAAAATTTAGTAATTATTATATAATGAATATATGAAAAAAAGTAAAAAAGAATTTAGTTCATTTAAATTAATATTTCATTATTTAAAAGATGAAAAAGCAAGTATGATATTGCTTGTTATTTTAATGGTATTAAATTATATTCCTGATTTGTGCTGTCCTCTTTTTGTAGGTAAAGCCCTTGAATTTTTACTTTTAAAAAAATATGCTTTATTTGTTAAATATTTAGTTTTATATATATCTGGTTATGTAATTGTTTATGGAGTCCTTTTAATTCCTCGAATGATTTTATATAATAGACTTCAAATGATTTTCATTAATAACGTTTGTAAAGATATGTATGTTAAATATCAAAATTTACCTGCTATTGCATTTGAAAAAACTGGTGTTGGAGAACTTATAAATAGACTATCTTCCGATCCAGATAGAGTTTTAGATTTACTTAATCAACTTGTAAAAATGATATTAAAGATTATAATGGCTATAATAATTATTATAGTATCATTTAAAATTTCTATTTTTATTGGTATAGAAATAACTTTATTTGCTATTATAATGGGAATAATATCTTCAAAATATTTTCCAGTTATTAAAAATACTCAAAAAGAGATAAAAAAAGAAAGTGATAAACTTATAAAAAGGGCTACAGAAAATTTAACTGGAATTAGAGAAATTAAATCTTTAGGCATTAAAGATAATATGAAATATTTAATAAATAATGATATAGATAAATTTTGTGATAAATCTCTTAAAATAAATAAGTATGAATCTTATTATAACGGATTAAACAATATAATTTATTATGTTTTACAATTCATTATTTTACTAACATGTGGATATCTTTTTATTAAAGGACATATAGTTTATAGCGTGTTTATGATGATTAACACATATATTTGGCGTATAGATGAAGTTGCAGAAACACTTTCTTCTTTTGGAGTAAATTATAATAAAGTAAAAGTATCATTATCAAGAATTGATGAAGTAGTTAATAATAAAATATTTAAAGATGAAATTTATGGAGATATTAATTTAAATAATCCTAAAGGAAATGTTACTTTTAAAAATGTATCATTTAAATATACTAAAAAAGAAAACTTAACACTTGATAATTTATCATTAAATATTAAAACTAATCAAAAAACCGCTATTGTAGGAAGAAGCGGTAATGGTAAAACAACTATATTTAATTTACTTCTTAGATATTTTGATGCTACTTCCGGAAAAGTTTTAATTGATGGCGTAGATATTAAAGACCTTACCGAAGAATCCTTAAGAAAAACTATTTCTTGTGTTAGACAAAATCCATTTTTATTTAACATGTCTATCTTTGAAAATTTTAAAATAGTTAAACCAGATATTACTTTAAAAGAGGTAAAAGCTCTTTGTAAAAAAGCGTATATTGATGAATATATTGAAAGTCTTCCTAAAAAATATAACACAATTATTGGTGAAGGTGGGATTAATCTTTCTGGTGGTCAAAAACAAAGGCTTGCTATAGCAAGAACACTTTTGTTAAATACTAAAATAATTCTTTTTGATGAAGCAACTTCAGCACTTGATAATGAAAGTCAAGAGTATATAAAAATGACAATTGATAATTTAGCAAAAGAACACACAATTATAATTATTGCTCATAGACTTTCCACTATAATTGATACTGATGAAATATTAGTTATTGAAAATGGTAAATTGGAATCGAAAGGAAATCATAAAGATTTATTAAAAAAATCTAAAATTTATAAAGGATTATATAAAAATGAAGAAAAGATGTGATAATATGAATTTGGAATTTGATGAAAATGATTTAAAAATAGAAAGAAAAAATAAAATGTTTTTATCAAATAATGAGGTAAAAACTTTAGAAAAATATAATGTTAATTATAATAATTATGATAGTTTATCAAGTTTAATATTTGATTTAAATGAAATTGATGGTGATGATGATTTAGAGCAGCTTGCCATAGAACTTTCTGAATTTAATTATTATAATAATCAAAATAAGTAACAAAAAAGAGTTATCTATACATAGATTCTCTTTTTCTTTGTCTTTCTAATTGTTTTTCTCTTTTTAAGATAAAAGGGAAGTTAAAGAATATTTCTCTTTCATCTTCATTTGCATCAACTAAAGTAACATTTAAATTTGAGGTAACTTTAATAACTTTACCATTTTCTAAATTTTTAATTTGTTTAGTTTTAGGATCAAAATAATAATGCCAATTAAGTTCTTTATATGGAATAATACCTTCGACTAAATTATCAGTTTTAACTCTAATAACACTTTCATTAATATCTGTAACATAAACACTAAATTGTTGATTAATAAAATTTTGCATATACCAAATATCACTTAAGTTTTTTGATTGTGCTTCAGCTCTAATTTCATCTCTTTCTTTAATAGAGGCTTGAATAGCAACACTTTGTAATAGTGTTTCAAGTTTTATAATTTCTTCTTCATTAGGAATTTTTTCTTCATAGTAATCTATTAACATATGAACAACTAAATCACATAGTCTACGTATTGGAGAGGTAAAATGAGTATAACAAAATTCTGCAAGACCACAATGTCCAGTATTATTTATATCATATCCAGCTTTTTCCATTGCTCTTAAGATGTAAGAAGAAAGTATTGGAAATTCTTTTTTATTCATTAAACTATTAAGAATTTTTTGAATTACATGAGGGTCTTTAACATCTTTTATTTTATCTATTTTAAATCCTAAAGAAGTAATAAATTTTATTGAACTTACAAATCTATCAACATCAGGAACATTATGATTTCTATATATAAAAGGAAGTTTTTTATAATAAAAGTCTCTTGCAATAGTACAGTTTGCTTCGATCATAGTGGTTTCAATTAAATCGTTTGCGGCATGAGCTTTAGTTACATAAATTTCTTTAATATTTTCTTTTTCATCATATATTATTTCTTGTTCAGAACTATCAAAATCAAGTTTGCCTTGACTAACTTTATTTTTATTTATTTTTGATGTAAGTTCATAAGCTGTTTTTAAATCCTTTTCAAAAGGTTCATAACCATTTGGAATAATGTTTTCTTCGAGAATTTTATTAACGTTAGAATAAGTCATTTTCTTTTTAGAGTTAATAACTGCTTTTACAATTCTATAATCTATTTGATTTCCATTTTCATCATATTCCATAATAACTGTTCTAGTTAATCTATCAACGCCTTCATTAAGAGAACATATTCCGTTTGAAAGTTCTTTTGGAAGCATTGGAAATACTTTGTTAAGTAGATAATAACTTGTTCCTCTTTCAAAAGCATCCTTAAATATAGCACTATCATATTTAACATAATGACTTACATGGGCAATATTAACATATAAAAGATAATGACCATTTTCAAGTTTTTCTACTAAAACTGCATCATCTAAATCCTTTGCAGTATCACAGTCTATTGTAACAATTCTTTTATCTCTAAGATCAAGTCTTCCAACAATTTCTTCCTCTGAAACTTTAGTTGGAATATGTTTTAATTCTTCATAAGTTTCTTGACTAAAATTTGGGTTTGTTCCATTAGCAAGGGCAATTTCTTCGATTTTAGTCACGTTTCCTAAAACAGTATCTATTTCTGCATCATAGTATTCATCATATCTAGTTGTATATAAATTAACTAAAAATTTTTGACCTAAATTATATTTTCTAAGAATTTTCTTACTTATACCAATTTTATATTCACCTTTAGAGTAGATATCTTTTAAATATAGATTATTATTTTCATCCATTTTAAGTTCACAAAGAATTTTACCTTTGGCTCTTTTAAGTATTTTTATGACTTCATAAGTTTTACTTTTCTTAACTTTTTTTACAATAACTTTATCACCATTTAAAGCGGAATTTAATTTATTATCTTTGATTTCGTGAAAGTTATTTCCGATTCTAACAAAACTTTTCCCATTATTATCTTGGACTATGGTTGCAACTCTATAATTTTTGGGAAATTTATGATACATAAAATCATCATCTTCGTATATTATTCCTTCACA
>OIZL01001915.1_pt1 | contig 10311 bp, 5 predicted proteins | sample 1588541 | NCBI WGS metagenome assembly OIZL01 (sample SAMN03283285) | human gut metagenome | biome: human-associated habitat; material: feces | host: Homo sapiens | place: Peru | collected 2012 | reverse complement strand
GAAAGAGCGGCTTCTGAGGGTAATGTAAAGAGAACTATGTATGTTACTCCTGAACAGAAAGATACGACATACAAATACACCTATGAAACAGAAGATACAGACAACACCTACAGATATGACGTTGAAGTTACAATGTCATACAAGGCAGGCGGAAAGAATGTAACCGACGTTTCGGTATTTAAAACCACTATTCCAAAGTCAAAGGGCGTTCCTGCAATCGGAACAAGCACATATAAGACTGATAAAGACGGAAACCTTGTAAAAGAGGCAGTAGGCAAGACGCTTCCTAAACAGTATGTGGGTACTGACACTGACGGAAACCCTGTAGAAGTTCCTTTAGGTTCTTACGGTAATTTCACAGAAGGAAATCTTCTCGATGAAACCTATCACTCATATGTATTTGAAGCTGACGGCAAGAAAACGGAAGACTGGAACGGCGATGTTACAGACTTCTCTAAAGGAGCTGAAAAGAGATACGAAAAGACAGATTACACATTTGCCAAATTCACACCTGATGAAGTAAGAGAAGATGTTATTGTTCCGGGTGTCGATATTGACGGTGACGGATTATATGATAAGCCGGGCGAAAGCGAGCCTGTAATGGGTAGACCTGATTTTCCTGTTCTCCCGGAAGACTATCACTACAAAGGCGATATAAAAGCATATAATACTGTTCTTGTAGAGAAAGAAATAGATAATAACGGTACTACAGAGAAAGTCTACAAGGTAAGAGTATATGACCCTGCAGACGAAACAAAGACACTCTGGCTTGACTGTGACGAAAAGGGCGCCGCGCTTCCTGATTACACAATCGAAGACGGCTACACCGAAATGGAATACAGCAATTTCGTTATGGAATTCAAAGAAGTTGACGGTGAAAAGCAGTACAAAGTGCTTCTTGCAGACAAAACATGGCTTGACTCTGACGAATACGGCAATTTTGAAACAGCGCTTGTCGAGCATTATCAGCTCAGATATACCCAGCTGAGCGATAATGAAGACGGTTTCAAATTCACATGGGACGGCTTTGATATAGCTTCACAGGCTACTAAGGATAAGAAAACCACTACCACAATAACAAGGCAGGGCGGCACTCCTGTAATTGATACAGGCGTGGGAATGACATATGCGGAAAACGGCAATACCACAACCTTTGTTGCAACAGAGCCGTATGCGCCTGTATATTTTAAGAGCAGGGATGGAATAAAGACGGAAATGTACTATTTCGGCGGTACGCAGAAAACATTCATCACCGTTCCCGCATCAGCTGTTGATAACCTGTTCGGTAAGACTGTTCCTACTTTGAGGTTCACTTCGGTAGATGCAGAGGGCGGAAGCAGATATGTTTACCTTGACTGGTTTAAGGATCTGGGATATGACAAGCAGACCGTTTCATTTGAGCCTTGCAGCGGTGTTAATGTAACTGCTAAGTATCATGGCGGAAGCAGCGATGAAATCTATTATACGATAGAAATTCTCTCGGACAAGGGCGAGAATGAAGCCGTAGAAATCACATATTCCGACGGTTATAAAGGCAAGTTCTACTGTTCTACGGCTGCATCGGGCAACGGAGTCGGCGTAATTGAGCTTGACAGTGTATATAAGACAAGCAGATACTCAACTTCTGACCTTGTGGAAGTCGTAACGACAGATGAAAACGGTCTTGCAACATCTAAGGAGCTGCCGTTAGGCAAATATATCGTAAGAGAGCTTTCAGCGCCGGATGGATATATCACAAATCCGGAAGGCAGGGAAGTGGAATTAAAATACAAAGACCAGTTCACACCTTTAATCTGGGGTGAAACTACTGTACGAAATCAGGCTGTATCGGTTGAAATTGACCTCGAAAAAGTATTTGAAACCGCATACGAAAGCGGAGTGTTCTATCCGTCAGACGGGGCGAAATTCGGAGTTTACACTAATGAGAAAATCTCGGCAATGAACCCTGTAGGAAGCCTCAAAAAGTCTGCGGAAAAGGGTACTCTGGTAGATGTGTTCGAGGTTGACGGCAAAGGCAAGTCAACTTCAAAGGTAAAACTGCCTGAAGGAACGTATTATGTTAAGGAAATCGCCACAAAAGCGGGATATGTGCTGAATGATACGCCGTTCTACTTCAAGGTTTCCGAGAGTAAGGAAGTCACCTCAACTCCTGTAGACTTTAATTACGCTACAGACGGGGTATCAGGTGATATTGTAATGGACAGTTACGGCGTGGCTATAGTTAATATAGATACTCTTACAAGGTATCCGATGCCGACGTTTACTATGAACGGCAAGACATATAAATTAGATGAAAGTTACACAGACGATAACATAACTGTAACTGTTGAAAAGGACAGAGCAAGAGCATCGGTTACTGTTAATAACGGAAAGACTGCGGATATTACGCTGCCTAACGGAGTGCCTGTTAAGGTAACCGTAGACGGTAATGTATATAACTATAGCATTAACGGCGTAAGCGATACATTTGTTCCTACCGTATCATATACAGGCTACAAGGCAGATTTCTCAAGAGAGTTTGTTCCTATGACAAAGACAGACTTCTCAGCGGAAACAGAAGATATAACCTTCAAGGGAACGGGCGACGGAGTGCTTAAAGCGACAGTCACTCATACACCTGTAACCTATGTGGAAACTGTAAAGCCGGGCATTGACCTTGACGGCGACGGACTGTACGACAAACCGGGCGAAGCTGCTCCTGTTATGGAAACAAAGGGCAGGCTGGATGACAAAGGCAAGCAGATTTACATTCATACAGCAAGCTTCAGAGTAGAAGATACTCTCGGAGGCAGTATGATAACTTCTGCAATAAGAAACGGTGAAGAAGAAGCCGTAACTGACCCTATCTCAATGGCAGCAGGCGATAAGATAATCGTAAAGGATAGCGAAAATACCCAGTTTAGAGTACAGCTTTCCGAGAACGGAGATATGGATTTCTCGGCAAACAGCATTATTAAAGGTGCTATTGATGACTACAACAGCCTTTATGCGACAGTAAACGGTATTCCTGCCAATGATAAATTGAAGCTTTACAGAAATGTTACCCTTGCAAGACAGGATCACAAAGCAAATACCATTCAGGTAAAGGTGAATGCGGAGAAAATCGATGTCAAACCGGTTGAAAATAACGCGGATAAACCTGTTATAAAGACACTGGCTTTCGAGAAAAACTCCAAGTCGCATACTGCTTATGCAGAAGGTAATGTAACTATAACAGACAGAGTATCGTACACTAAGCTTGTACCGAATACATACACTCTTACAGGTATAGTTATGGATAAGGCAACAGGCGAACCGCTTCTTGTAGGCGGAAGACCTGTAACTGCAACAAAGACATTAACCAATACCGAAGTGGAAGGCTTTGTCGAAATGGATTTCAATATCGATGCTTCAAACCTTAAGGGCAAGAGAATAGTAATCTTTGAAACACTCTCATATGAGAACAGAGATATTGCAGAGCATAAGGATATTACAGACGACAATCAGACTGTAACATTCATTGAAAGACCTTATACACCGACTCCGCCTGCACCGTCAATTAAGACAACAGCAGTAGACAGCGAAACTAAGGACCACATATCCTATGCAGATGAAAAGGTTACTATCATAGATACCGTTTCATATAAGAACCTGACTGTAGGTAAAGAGTACACAGTTACAGGTACTCTTGTAGATAAGGCTACAGGACTTCCTATTATGTCTGACGGCAAGGAAGTTACTGCAACAAAGACATTCACACCTGAAAAATCTGAGGGAACTGTTGATATTGAATTTACATTCAACGGTTCGGCTCTTGCAGGCAAAACTACAGTTGTATTTGAGGGATTACAGTACAACGGCATAGAAGTTGCCGCTCACAGGGATTTAAAAGATGAAAATCAGACAGTCTACTTCCCGGAAATCGGTACTACAGCAAGGGATAAGGAAACGAACTTAGGCATTTCAAACGCTGATAAGAGCGTAACTATCGTTGATACTGTAGCTTACAAGAACCTTATTGCAGGCAAAGAATACAAAATGACAGGTGTTCTTATGGATAAGGCGACAGGTAAGCCGTTAAAGATAGACGGTAAGCAGATTACAGCGGAAATGACCTTTACTCCTGAAAAATCTGAGGGAACTGTTGATATGGAATTCACATTTGACGGTTCAAAACTGGCAGGCAAATCAGTTGTAGTGTTTGAAAAGCTGCTGTTTGCCGAGGCTACAGTTGCTTCACACGAAGATATAACCGACAGAAATCAGACAGTTGATTTCCCTAAGATTGGTACAAATGCAAAGGATAAAAAGACAGGCACAGATAAGATTAAGCCTGATAAAAAGACAGTGATTGTTGATACTGTCAAATACGAAAAACTTATACCGGGACTTGAATACACAGTGACAGGTACGCTTATGGATAAGGAAACAGGAAAACCGTTCCTTGTTGACGGAAAGCCTGTAACGGCCGAAAAGAAATTTAAGCCGGAAAAATCAAGCGGTTCAGTCGATGTAGAATTTGAGTTTGACAGTTCTGCGTTAAAGAGCAAGACTCTCGTAGTATTTGAAAGAGTAACATACGAAGATAAAGAGATTGCTGTTCACACAGACCTTAAAGACAAGGGACAGACAGTGAATATCGTAAAGGATACTCCGAAAGACAAACAGCCGAAAACAGGCGACACGTCAGGGCTGGCTCTGTACGGAGCATTGTTTATGGTACTTGCGGCAGGATTTGTATTCTCGGCAGGAAGGATTCGTAGAATGAGAAAATAGTCCGACAGAGTAACCCTCTGTTGGGTTCTCCTCTTTGCGGGGTGGAAGGTAAGCGCCTTCTGCTCCGCTTTTTATATTATAAAGGGGTTTTTAATGTATAAGAAGATTTTTTATGACAGTTCTGTTGCCACGGCTTCCGAGAAGTGCCTAAACGCAATCATACAGCTTGTAAAAGAGCATACAGGACTGACAGCCTATAAAGAACAGAAAAAAGCCGCAAAACAGATATTTAAGGGCAATATCGTGGATATGAAAACAGGCGAGGGCAAGTCACTTGTGGTCCTTATATCACTTTTAATGGCTGCAAGAGAGGGCAGAAAGGTATATGTGGTGACTTCCAACGACTACCTTTCCGAGAGAGATTATAACTATTCCAAACCTATCCTTGAAGACTTAGGCATTAAAAGTGTATTCCTCAAATCAAGCGTGGGCGGCAGCAGTGATACATATAAGAGCAATCAGGTTATATATGCCACAGGAAGCACCCTGATATTTGACTATCTCAGGGGGATAAAAGCAGATTATGACTTTGTAATAATAGACGAAATAGACTATATCCTTGTGGAATGTGCAAATCACGATTTCTCTGTATCAGACGGAAGCGAAGGCATGGTACAGATGCCTGTTGACATATTCCGTATGTGCAAGAAGATTGCAGACATTATGACATACACGGTACGAAAGGGGACAGACAGAAAAGAGGATTATCTCTTTGATATGCAGTACGAATATGACGTTGTTATTAATTACACAGCTAATAATCTCGGAATCACGACCGCAGGATATGAGAAACTTCGCAGGATGATGGGAAAATTCTCGGAAAACCCTCTTTTTTTAGAGATTTTAATTGCAACACTCTATGTTAAATACCTGTATATCCGGGATAAACACTACATTGTCAGCAACGGCGAGATAATAATTATCAATGACAGCAACGGAAGAATAAGTATCAACGGAAGTAATGACATCTGCATACAGACTGCCATTGAAGTAAAGGAGAATGTGGAGATTACAGCAAAGGCACTGCTACATAACACCTGTTCATTCCCGGTATTCTTCTCGATATTCAGGACACTTACAGGGCTTTCAGGTACGGCAAGCTATGTTCCTTTTGACTTCTCCCTTATATACGGCAAGGAAGTAAAGAAGATAAAGGAGCATTTCAGGAACAGAAGAAAAGAAATATATAAATACTTCAAGACCGACAGTGAAAGGATAGATGAAATCATCAGAATCTCGGAAAGCGAGCATAACCCGATACTGATTGTGACCGATTCCGACAGCAGAACAGGTAAAATCGCTGAAATACTGGCTGAAAGAACCACAAACAAGCATATTGAGGTGCTTGATAACAGGGTGCTTTCGGAGGAAGAAGAACTCTTGCAGGGTATAAAGCGAACTGATGCAATCCTTATATCAGGAAAGATAGTAGGCAGGGGTACTGATATTGATTTGCCGGAGTCTTTCGAGGAAGGATTAACTGTTATTGTGGCTCAAAGGTTTCTTTCGGAGCGTGCTGAAAGACAGGTTATAGGAAGAACAGGAAGAAACGGTAGAAAAGGCACTTGTTATGTGCTTACAAGCGAAGATGACACCATTTTTCACCTTGCGTATGCTGGGAAAAAGAAGCTCTCTCCGAGATATATACGAAAGCTGCAGGCACGGTACGAGCAGAAGATGTTCGATACTCGTAAGCATATATACATACGCAGTAAGCTGTTCTTCGACCAAGACTGCGCTATCAAGGATAAGCTGGCAGGCTTTAATGTATACGGTGAAATGCTTGACTTCGTTAGATCCTGTGATATACCGAATGAGAAACTGAGGTTTGATACTATAAGGCTTATTAAGAAAGCCATAGGATACGGCTTTGTATTTACTCCGCATCATAACGGTATCCTGCTTCACACCTACAGTAAGATAAGACCGGTATTTCAGCAGCAGTTTCTTCAATACAATGACAATATGGCTGCTACTTTATATCAGACAGATACCTTTAATGACAGGTGCTTTGAGTATGTAAGAAACGGAAAGACAATTCTTGTGGAAACCATATATGCAATGCTGAAACCTATTGTTGCTGCAAAGGAAGATGAAATTCATCGAATAAAAAGTTCTGCATAGGATATGCGCTACCATTAGGGTAGGTAAGTTTCCCTAAGTTTCTTTCAGGGAAAGTTCAGGGGTAGTTTAGGGAAAGTAATTAGGGGAACTACGAAGAAAGGGGAAAGGAATGTACGACTACAGAAAAGACAAAAAGGAATACATAGCAAAGCAGAGAACAAAGAAAGTGATACTCTTTGTGTCTACTGCTGCTCTGGTGGTATTCATGATAATTTCACAACAGGCAGGACTTTTCACAGGATAAAAGGAGATTGAATATGATTCAGAAAATAGCAAAGACGAGAACAATAGCGATAATAGCAGGGATATTATCCTTGCTTATGCTTATAGCGCTTCTGACATTCATTTATATGAATACCTCGGAAGGCAACGACTATTATATAGGCGGAAATAAGCTGATAGTGGTAGGCTCGGAGCAGTTCAAGCCGGAGATAGAGCCGTATGCCATATGCCTCGTGCAGGAGATAACTAAAGATAATGAAAATGACATAGAAAAGGGCGATATAGTAATATATTCAGCCTATATCGAAGATATAAGGGCTAAAGTATGCTGTAAAGTGCTTGAGGAAAGGCCTGACAAGAGCTTTTTCGTAGGAACAACCGACACAAACAAGGGAAAAATAATAAAGGCTTCCGAGATTGACAGCCGGCTTGTCAAATCATACAACAGTACAGCAGGAATATCTAAGGTGCTTTTTAATCAATATGTGCTGATTGGAGTAATTGCTTTCTTTGTGCTTGTTATCATATACAGTATAGCAGCTACTATATGCCATATCATTGTAAAACCTTGAGATTCTGCGGTATATAACAGATGATAAAATTAAAACAGCGCAGGGAGGGTGCTTTTTCCTCGCTGCCTTTTTTGAGATAAGGAGGTATATATGCGAAGCGGTGTAATCGGATTTACAGTAATCTCAATTCTTCTGTTCACTTTTATTACCATAGCGACAATACAGATTGGCTCTAATCTTCGGTATGAGGTAACTACCGGGATTAACGAAGCCATATATAATGCAGAAGTTGTTCTATATGATAAATGGAAGTACACAGACGATATAAAAAGCAATGAAGATTTTGCCAGAGAGTTTGAAACAAGCCTGAATACTTGGATAGATACTGAAAGTACCAGATATGATGAACCTGAAATTTATGTATACGGTATAGATTACGAAAAGGGGCTTATAGATGTGGAAATCAAGGTTAAATACAACGGATTAATTCCGGCATATGATGCCGACGGCAATCTCGTAAAGAAAGAAATAAGCACACGAAGAACTATGATAATTGAGGAAGTTGAAGATAACGCATAGGGAAAGGAGTTTGAATGAATTTAACGATTGATAAAGAGTATTTCGGTGAACTGCTTCCTTTTGTGGAAGATAATAAAATAACCGATATTACTTGGAACGGCAGGGCGCTTTGGATAGACCACCTCGAAAACGGCCGTTATATGATACCGGATATTAAGCTGTCTGACACTTTTGTTAATACATTTGCAACGAGAATAGCCAATCTTGCAAATAAAAACTTTAATATGAGTGAGCCTCTGCTTGAAGCGGAAACAGATGACTTAAGAATTTCCGTAATTGACGACAGTGTGACTAATACAAACAAGTCTATAGCGATAAGAAAGACGCCTGCAATACGAAGATTAAACGATAAAAAGATGATTGCAGACGGATATGCCAATGAAGCTGTCATAAAGCTTTTGAGAGCCTTTGTAAAAGGGCATTGCTCAATTATAGTCACAGGAGATGTCGGAAGCGGCAAGACGGAGCTTGTAAAGTATCTGACAAAATATATAAGACCGTATGAAAGGGCCATTTCGATAGAAGATAACTATGAGTTAAGGCTTTCAGCTATAAATCCGGAGCTTGACTGTGTGGAGATAAAGGTAACATCATCATTCGGATATACTCAGGCTATCAAGAGCGCATTAAGACAGTTGTGCAAGTGGCTGTTAATGTCAGAGGCACGAAGCAGAGAAGTGGCGCAGCTTCTTGAAGCGGCTTCCACAGGATGCAGTATTATAACTACCATCCACTCGGACGACGTGCGCAAACTCCCGGATAGAGTCGTTAATATGATGGGACCTGAGGGCGAAGAAAAGAAGAATGACGTGTATAACTTCTTCGATGTCGGGATAAAAGTTGATGTTCAAAAGAGTTCTAAGGGAATTGAGCGTGCTATCTCACAGATTTGTGTTTTCGACAGGGAAAATGAGAAGAATTATATGAGAATGATATATGAAGACGGCAAATTCACAGGTGAAAGGCTGCCGAAGAACCTTTTAAGAAAGCTCAAAGGCGGGAAAGTGAAAGATCCGCTCCGAGATATATTAAAAACCGCTGATAAAGCAGAACAGGAGGTTTAAATGAGGTCAAATAATAATGACATTCCAGATAAAAAGGAACTGAAAGCAAAGAAACGAAAAGAAAAAGCTGAAAAAAAGGCAATGGAAAAGGGCAGACCGGACCTGTCTGCCGAGAAAAAGAACTTTGCAGCAAGGTTAAATGATGCTTTAAAGAACCTGTCATATAAGAACCTTTCAGCAAATATTAAAGGTTACGGATATGACTATTCATTCAGTAAGTATATGCTTAGTGTAATCGTAGTGCTTGCCGCTATAGTAGGCGCCAGCTATCTTTACTCACTGCATCTGGTATATACACTGATTGTAGCGGCAGCGGCTATAATAGCGCTCCCTATAATCATAACAGCACAGTTCGCCTATATATCTAATAATGACCGGTTTGAGCAGATAGTCAATTATCTGGACCAGATGATACTTTCATTCAAACGAAACCCGAAGATACTTGAAGCGTTGGAGAATACAGAAGAACTTGTAGACGGTAAAATGAAAGAATGTGTTAAGAGAGCCATTCATATTATCAAGTCCGATACAAAGAGTAAGAATGTATATGCCAAAGCACTGCTTGTCATAGAAAAGGAATACAGGTGTTCAAGACTTAGAACACTGCACAGATTCCTGATGAACGTAGAGAGTGAAAACAGTACAGCCTATCAAACAGGCCTTGATAACCTTTACTTTGATATACGTTCTTGGGTAACAAGAACATATCAGTATCAGGCGGATCTTGCTTCAACAAAGAAGAAGATTGTTATTGTAATGGGGCTTTCTCTCGGAATAGCAGCTTTCTTCTCCCACGTTTTACAGTCATCACAGGAGAAAATGAGTGCAAACTATGACTTTAACGTAATGGATAATCCTGTTTATCAGATTGCAACAGTCATTTTCCTGCTACTCTTTATAATAATCTTCTGTTTCCTGAATACAAAGGTAAACGGGTACTGGCTTGTTAATGACATTTCCGAGATAGACGAGGGAACAGTACAGAGATACCTTGATGAAGTCAAGAATTACAGCGGTATTATTGATAATCTTAAACAGCCTATAATTGCAGCCTG
>OIZL01001914.1_pt1 | contig 10312 bp, 9 predicted proteins | sample 1588541 | NCBI WGS metagenome assembly OIZL01 (sample SAMN03283285) | human gut metagenome | biome: human-associated habitat; material: feces | host: Homo sapiens | place: Peru | collected 2012 | reverse complement strand
AATTCAACCAACATTCCTATATGGTCATCCAGTTGAGATTTCTCCACTTACTAAAAAGAATCCAGAAGACCCACGATTTGTAGATCGTTTTGAACTATTTATCGCTGGCAAAGAATTCTGTAATGCTTATACCGAACTAAATGATCCAATTGATCAATTAGAACGTTTTGAAGAACAATTAAAAGAACGTGAACTAGGTAATGATGAAGCCAACGACATTGACATGGACTTCGTTGAAGCGCTAGAATACGGTATGCCACCAGCAGGTGGAATAGGTTATGGAATTGACCGCTTATGCATGTTATTTACAGAGCAAGACTCTATTAGAGATATAATTTTATTCCCACAAATGAAGAAGAGATAAAAAAGAATAAGAAAAACGCTTTGTGATATTAAAAGGAGGAAAAATGAAAAAACACGGATTATTAAAATCATTAGGAATAATACTATTATTATTAGTAATACTTAGTTTTATTATTCCTGGTAGACAAGGCACACTTAGTTATACTGGATTAGTATCAGTATTCATTAACTATTTTGGTATTGTTCTACCAAACTTTTGCTACACTGTTCTCTTTGTTTTAGTAGTAGGTGGCTTTTATGGAGTATTAAATAAAGTACCTGCCTATAAAAAACTATTAGATAGCATTGTATCAAAAGTAAAACCATTAGGTAAAAAGTTTATCTTTATTACCATTATATTATTTGCATTAATTGCTTCAATGACAGGAATGTCACTTGAATTAATTATCTTCATACCATTTGTAGCATCAATCATTTTACTACTAGGATATGATAAATTAGTTGCACTAAGTTCAACTATTGGAAGTATTATGGTTGGTTATATTGGAGGTGTATTTGTATCATTTATTAATCCAAATACATACGGTCTAACTACATATGAATCTTTTGTGGGTACAAGCAACAAGTTTGCTAATACATTTCCTAAACTACTACTTCTAGTAGCAGGAATAGCTCTATTAATCTACTTTGTAAATAAACATATAACTAATGTTGAAAAGAAAAAAGTAAAATATGACTTAGAAGATAATACTGAATTACTAATTAATGAAGTAAAAGGTAATTATAAAGACATCAAAACATGGCCTTTAATAGTTATACTAAGCTTTGTATTTGTAATCTTAGTATTAGGTATGATTCCATGGAATAGTTTATTTGAAATAGAAACTTTCACAAAACTACATGAATGGATTACTGGCCTATCAATTAAAGGATTCGCTATTTTCCCAAATATTCTATCAACAACTCTCCCAGCTTTAGGAGAATGGAATATTAATGGAAACCCATGGTATCATTATATATTTATATCTTTATTAATTTTATTTGCTACATTATTAATAGCACTAATTAATAAAGTAAAAGTAAATGACGCTATTGATAATTTTGCTGAAGGTTGCAAAAAAACACTTCCAGTAGCCATTTTATTTACAGTTGCTTATACTGTTTTAGTATGTACATACAATAATGGTTTCATAGAAAAATTAATTGCAGACTCAGCAAGTTTCAATTATGGTATATCATCACTACTAGCATTCCTAGGATGCTTACTAAATGTTGACTTATACTATATCGTAGCAAGTACTTTCTCACCAATAGTAAATTTAATTACTGATGAAAGTATCTATGAGTCAGTAGCTATCTTACTACAAGGTATATATGGTATTGTTAGTATCGTAGGACCAACAAGTTTAATCTTAATATTTGCCCTAACATACTTAGATGTTCCATATACTACATGGTTAAAATATATCTGGAGATTTATCCTTGGATTAATTCTTCTATTAGCCCTAGTAGTAAGTATCGTAGTATTAATATAAAACATACTAATAAAGCACATAATAAAAGTAGACTAGATTTTATCTAGATCTACTTTTTTCTATATAAATAAATAATTAACTCCACACTAGATTTTATTGTTTTATAAAATTAAACATAATAATTACCAATTTTATCTAACATTAAATTCTCTTTTTATCTTTTCTTATCCTGAATATTATATGTTATCTTAAGCAAAGTCTTAAGAGGTAAAAATCTTGATAAAAATACCCCCAATCTAACTGTAGTACCAGGTATAATTAATAACTTATTTTTAAACATCTTATCAATTGCATACTTTGCCACTTCTGGTGCTTCTAAAGACTTAATATTAAACTTGACATTAGCTACCTTATTAAAATTTGTATTAACAGGTCCTGGACATAAAACTGAAATATGTTTGTCAACACCACGTCTTCTAAGTTCCTCATATAAAGCAAAAGAATAACTACAAACATAACTCTTAGTAGCATAGTATCCACTCATAAGAGGACCACCTCTCATAAGCCCTGCCGAACTAGCCACATTCATAATATATTTAGTATTCTTATTGTTAACAAATAATTTTGTCAAAATATGTAAACATTTGACATTTAGATCAATCATATTCATTTCTCTATCAATGTTATCCATCTCATAATCTCCAAATATTCCATATCCTGCATTATTAATAACAATATCTATCTTTTCATCCTTTACCTTGTCATACAACAAAAAACAATTATCCATAACCGACAAATCATAACAGTATACTTTAGTACCAGTAGGCATAGCCTCTTTAACATCATTAAGCTTCTTCTCATCCTTAGCCACTAGTATGACTTCATGTCCTAAACTAGAAAGATACTTTGCCATCTCAAGACCAATACCAGAACTAGCACCTGTAATTAACGCTTTCATCAAATCATCTCCTAATTATATTATACACTATTGTTAAATTTTTAAAAATAGGTTATAATACATTTCAGGTGAGTAATTATGGAAAGATTACAAAAAGTAATAGCTAATCTTGGATACACTTCTCGAAGAAAAGCCGAAGAACTAATCCAAGCAGGTAAAGTAAAAGTAAATGGAGAAGTAGTTAAAGAACTAGGTACCAAAGTAAAAAGCAGTGATACTATCGAAGTAGAAAATACTATTCTTGATAACAATAAAAATTATGAATATTATTTATTAAATAAACCCCGTGAAGTAATTTCTGCTGTAAGTGATGATCGTAATCGTAAAACTGTCACAGATCTGATTAACACAAGTGAAAGAATATATCCTATTGGAAGACTCGACTATGATACAACTGGTATTATACTTCTAACTAATGATGGATTCCTTGCTAACAAATTGATGCATCCATCAAGTAAAGTAGAAAAGAAATATATTGCTAAAGTAAAAGGTCTAGTCACAGGGTATGATATAAAAAGACTCCGTAGTGGAGTAATAATAGATGGACATATTACTGCTAAAGCTAAAGTTAATTTAAAAAAATATGATAAGACTACTGACAAATCACTAGTAGAATTAACGATTCATGAAGGAAGAAATCATCAAGTAAGAAAAATGTTTGAATCTATTAATCATGACGTTGTAAAATTAAAAAGAGAAAAATATGCTAATCTTGATTTAACTGGAGTAAAACCGGGAGAATATCGTCGTCTTACCAACAAAGAAATTGCCGTATTGTATTCATTAATAAAATAAAATCTAATAATAGAAGTCTATTTATTAGATTTTTTCTTTTTCTTATCTTTATCTATATCAATACTTATATATTTAATTAAAGTTATAACTTGAAAAATCATTGTAATTATTGAAGCTATAAATATAATTGTAATCTTATTACTAGTAATAGGTATATATATAAGTATTAAAGTTATTGATAATAAAGTAGTCTTAATCTTACCAATCATCGTTGATCTTGGATGATTACCCTTAACCTCAGATAACATATTAGTATACCCAATTGCTAACTCTAGAATTAAATTAAATAATAGTGTACTACATTCAAAAACAGCTGGAATTACTAAACTCATAGCAAATATCTTGTCACATACAGCATCAAGTTTTAATCCGAACTCTGATGTATAATTATACTTTCTAGCAATCTTACCATCCAAGAAATCCGTTATTGCAAAGAATATTAATGCTATAATAGCAATCTTTAATTTTCCCATCATCATCGTAGGAATAATTATAAAAGGTGAAAGTGCCCTTGAAAAAGTCAACATATTAGGAATTTGTCTTTTAATATTTCCTTTTTTAATATCATCTACTTGTGCTTTAAAATCCCTAAAAAAATCCATTATCATCTTTTTCATTACCTATCACCTCACAAAATTTCTTCATATAAGAATAATTACCCTTATTATAACTAATAATACTAATAAAATCAATTCTTAATTAATAATATACATCAATTATTTACTACATAATATAAAGCCAATTTCTAATCATTAATATGCATAATTTTTCACTATACACAAATTCTTTACTATAACTAGAAAAGAGACTACTTAGTCTCTACAATTAGTTTAATAGCAGTTCTTTCATCCCCATCAATAACAATATCTGTAAATGCTGGGATGCAAACTAAATTTTTTCCCGCAGGTGCTACAAATCCTCTTGCAATCGCTATTGCTTTAATCGCTTGATTAAGTGCTCCAGCTCCAATCGCTTGAATCTCTACACTGTCCTTTTCCCTAAAAACATTAGCAAGTGCTCCAGCTACCGAATTAGGATTGGATTTAGTTCCTACCTTAAGTGTTTCCATTATTTTATCATTCCTTTCTTTATACACTTAACTATATGTTATTAAATTAAAAAAGATACTTACAATTTACAAATCACCTTACACTATGCTATAATTATATATATTATAATTATGTTAAAACTAATCTTAAGGAGATGATTTTATGTATCGTCAAACATATGTCAAAATAGATAATAATACTCTTACTAGTAATGTTAAAGAGATTATAAAGTATTATCCCAACTATAAATATTATATTGGAGTAGTAAAAGCTAATGCTTATGGTCATGGTATGTATATCGTAAATGATTTAATAAAAGGAGGAGTTAATTACTTAGCCACATCCTCTCTAGAAGAAGCCATTGCCGTCCGTGAATATAATAAAAATATTCCCGTATTATGCTTAGAGCCAATTAATCTATCTTTTATTGAAAAAGTAATTTCTCATAATATAACCATCACTATTGAGTCTCTTCCATATCTAAAGGAATTAATAAAACTAAATAAAAAAGAGAAGTTAACTATTCACTTAAAACTAGATACTGGTATGAGTCGTCTTGGATTCACAGATCCGGCTTCTCTAACTGAAGCTTATAATCTTATTACTAATACAAAGAATCTCTACCTAGAAGGTATCTACACCCATCTAGCTACTAGTGGATTAAATGATATTTATTATGATAAACAAATAAAACGCTTCGAATACCTAACCTCTAATATTGATCTAAAAACTATTCCTATCGTTCACTTAAACCGTTCTATTACTCTTAATCATCATGAAAAATTACCTTATGAAACAGGAACTAGATTAGGTATACTTATGTATGGCTTCAATAGTAGTATTCCTACTCCAACAGGTTTAAGAAAAATAAAGAGAAACATTCTACATAAAATAAACCACATCTCAGAAACTATTCTAAATAATAATTTAAAAGTAAAACCAGCATATTCGCTTTATACTGAAGTTATGAGTCTAAGAACTATAAATAAGGGCGATTTTGTCGGATATGGAGCTAATTATATCGCTAAAGAAAGCATAATTGTAGCCACCCTTCCTATTGGATACGCTGATGGCATGAATAATAAAATGAAATATGTTTCTATTAATAATAAAAAATACCCAATTATTGGAGATGTTTGTATGGATATGACCTTAGTTAAAGTAGATCCTACTATCCGTATTCATGATAAAGTAGAAATATTTGGCTCATCTATATCCATAAAATCTGTCTCATCACTACTAGGAACAAATGCTTATCACATATTAACCGGTATAACTACTAGAGTTCCTAGAGTATACTCAGATAATAAAGAAATTAAATATTAAAAAAGAAAGAAGGTCCCTCATGAATTATAATGTACTAATTATTGGATCAGATGCTAATGCATACTATATGGCTCGTTGTTATCATGAAGCTTACCATAAAAAAGCTTACGTCCTAGCAAAAGAACCGCTTCCATATACTAAATACTCAAATATCTTAAATATCTTCTATGACTCAACTATCTGGAGTGAAGAAGGATTCTTAAAAGCTATATATAAATTTAAAGAAGAGCATAACAATTACTTAACCCTTCTAATTAGTTCTAACGAAAGTTATGCCAGAATAATTTCTAAAAATAAAGAAAAACTATTAAAAGATAACTTTATATTTAATTATCCTGATCTAGAAATTATTGATTCACTAATGATGAAAGAAGTATTCTATAAAAAATACCAAAATTCTTCTCTAAACATCCCTAAAACATATTACTTTGATTGTAGTAAAGACAAGAAAATAACTAATAAAATGACATATCCACTAATCTTAAAACCAAGTAATGTCATTATGTATAATCATCTTTCTTTTGAAGGAAAAAATAAAATATATCAAGTATATAATAAACAAGAATTAGATGAAATTATCAAAAGGATAGTATCTGCCGGATACACGGACACCCTAATTATTCAAGATTTTATCCCTGGAGATGATACTTACTTGTATGATGCAGTTGCCTATGTTTCAAGTGATCATCAAGTAAAATTATTATCTTTAGCCAAAATAGGACTTCAAGAACATAGTAAAAACATGGTAGGAAATGCTGCTGTCCTAATAAACGGATATACTAATGGTATAGATACCAAAGAAATCGAGTCCTCTATGAAGTCATTCCTCGAAAGTATTTCGTATCAAGGATTCTGTGAGTTTGATCTAAAATATGATTATCGTGATAAAAAATTCAAAGTATTAGAAATTAATGCTAGACAAGGAAGAAGTAGCTATTATATAAATGGTCTTGGTTATAACTTAGTTAAAATATTAATTGATGACTTAATCTATCATAAAGAAATGAAATATACTTTCTTAAAAGATGAAGTACTCTTATCATTTGTACCGAAAAGAGTAGCCCTAAAATATATAAAAGACCAAGATTATAAAAAAGAATTAATTAAATTGTGGCCTCATCATGTTAATCCAATTAATTATTCTAAAGATAGAAACATTATGAGAAAACTATATTTAATAAAAAAACATTTTCGTTATTATAAAGAATATAAAAATGGTTATTGGAAAGATTTAACGTAAGGAGTGATAATATGTGTGGATTTGTAGGATTTATAGATAAAAAGCCTAAAAAAGAAAAAGATAAGATAATTAAAGATATGGCCAAAGCCATTATACATCGTGGTCCTGATAGTGATGGATATTATACAGACTCTGAAGTAGCCCTTGGTTTTAGAAGATTATCCATTATCGATCTAAAAGGAGGATCACAGCCAATCTATAATGAAGATAATAGTATGGTAATTGTATTTAATGGAGAAATCTATAACTATCAAGAATTAAGAGAAGAATTAATAGAAAAAGGCCATAAATTTAAAACTAATACCGATACAGAAGTAATCTTACATGGATATGAAGAATATCAAGAATCACTATTCCCTAGATTAAGAGGAATGTTTGCATTTGTAATATATGATACTAAAACAAAATCCCTCATAGGTTGCCGTGATCACTTTGGTATAAAACCATTCTATTACTATAAAAATAAAGATGAATTCATGTTTTCATCAGAAATAAAAGGCATGATCCCTCATCCAAACTTTATAAAAGAAGTAAATGATAAGTCCTTAAAAATGTATTTAATTTTCCAATATTCAGTCTTCGAAGAAACTTTCTTCAAGAATGTTTATAAATTAAAACCAGGTCATTATTTTAAATACCAAAATGGTTCTCTAGAAATAAAAGAGTATTTTAATATCATTTATGAAAAAGAAAACAAACCTTATGAAGAATATAAAAAAGAAATCAAAGACATTCTTGCAGATTCAATAAAATATCATCAAATAACTTCTGATGTTGAAGTAGGATCTTACTTATCAGGTGGAGTAGACTCATCATACGTTGTAAGTGTAGCCAAACCAGATAAAACATTCTCTGTAGGTTTTGATGTAGCAGGATTCGACGAAACAAAAATGGCTGCAGATTTCTCTAAACTAATGCACGTTAAAAATTATAGTAAGTATATCTCTAAAGAAGAATTCTTCGAGAGTCTTCCTAAAGTAGAGTACTATACTGACGAACCTCATGCTAACCTCTCAACAGTACCGTTGTTATTCCTATCAGAGCTAGCCCGTAAACAAGTAAAAGTAGTCTTGTCTGGTGAAGGATCTGACGAAATGTTTGGCGGATACAACGAATACCTAGAACCATTACCAGTAAGAATATATATGAATATGCCAGGATTCATCAAAAAACCAATCGCAGCCCTTGCTAAAAAATTACCACACTTTCCTGGTAAAAACACCCTAATTAAATATAGCAAACCATTCTGTGAAAGATATATTGGTCATGCCCAAGTAATGGATGAAGAAGAAGCTAACCAAATATTATGCGATCGCTTAAAAGATAATATGACTACTACAGATGTCATAAAACCATATTATGAAAAAGTAAAACATGAAAACGATGTCTTAAAGAAAATGTATATTGATATGCACTTCTGGCTTCCTCAAGATATCCTCCTAAAAGCCGATAAAATGACTATGGCAAATTCCATAGAGTTAAGAGTACCATTTCTTGATAAAGAAGTATGGGATGTAGCCAGAAAAATACCAACAAAATATCTCATTAGAAACAAAAAAACTAAAGAAATATTCCGTAGTGTAGCTGATGAAGTAATGCCAGAAGACTGGTCAAAAAGAAGAAAATTAGGCTTCCCAGTACCATTCTCTAAGTGGATTCGTGAAGAAAAATATTATCTAGAAGTAAAAAAATACTTTAAAGATATGGAAAAATATAATGTATATAGTATTGGTAGATATGGTGGTTGGACTTATTGTTCTATGGAAGACTGTATGTTAGAGGCGAAGAATTTATCAGAAAAAATAAACTAAAAACTTTAAAAAGAAAAAGAGTTGAGTGTTATGGAAAAATATTATAAGGTAATGTATAAAGATAGTGCAAATAGTTTTTATAATCTATTAGAAGACTATCTAGTTAATAATAAAAAAGAATTTATTGTTACTGCTAATCCTGAAACTTTTATGAAATCTTTAGAAGACAAAGAAGTTACTAAATTATTATCTGATAAAAATACTCTTTTAGTACCAGATGGAATTGGTATAGTAAAGTCTTCAAAAATGTTAGGATATGATAAAGGACGTTTTTCATTTAATGTAAAAGGCGGCCGCTGTGAAGCCTGTCAAGGGGATGGCATTTTGCGTATTTCAATGCATTTCTTACCAGATGTTTATGTTCCTTGTGATCAATGTCAAGGAAAACGTTATAATGAGGAAACATTACAGGTTCACTACAAGGGGAAAACAATTGCAGATGTATTGGATATGACTGTAGAAGAAGCATTAGAATTTTTTAGTAATGTTTCCAAAATTAAACATAAACTACAAACCTTAAATGATGTTGGTTTATCTTATATAAAGCTAGGACAAAGTGCTACCACATTATCTGGTGGAGAGGCACAGCGTGTAAAGCTTGCCAGTGAATTACAGAAAAAGGCAACAGGTAAAACACTATTTGTGTTAGATGAGCCTACAACAGGATTACATAGTGATGATGTTAAGAAATTAATTGAAGTGCTACAACGACTTGTTGAGCATGGAGATACAGTATTAGTGATTGAACACAATTTAGATGTAATTAAATGTGCAGATCAAATTGTGGATATGGGCCCTGAAGGTGGGCAAGGAGGAGGTACAGTGATTTGTACGGGTACTCCTGAAAAAGTTGCAAAATGTAAAGAAAGCTATACAGGCCAGTATTTAAAACCATTATTAGAAAAAGGAGTAAGCCATGGCAAAAGTAATTGTTCGTGATTTAGCAAAAAAATTCATGTGGACAATTGTGACTGGAGATTCAAATTCATTAAATCGTCCATTAACTTTGGCTGATACAAATCGTCCGGGATTAGAGTTGGCTGGATATTTTCCGGATACTCAAACAAAAAGACTTGTAGTATTAGGAGATAAAGAAATTGGTTATATTGAAAAACAAATGGATGAAATTTCACAACGTCGTTCCTTTGAATTTTTAACAGGAGATAATACACCATGTATTGTGATTGCGCATGGTCATGAATGTCCACCTGTTTTAAAAGAGATCGCAAAGCGTAAAGATTTTCCAGTATTTAAAACAGAACATCAAACTTCTCACGCAATCGTAAGTATTACAAACTACTTAGATGAATGTCTTGCAGAATCTGTAGTCATTCATGGAGAGTTAGTACGTGTAT
>OIZL01001910.1_pt1 | contig 10326 bp, 13 predicted proteins | sample 1588541 | NCBI WGS metagenome assembly OIZL01 (sample SAMN03283285) | human gut metagenome | biome: human-associated habitat; material: feces | host: Homo sapiens | place: Peru | collected 2012 | reverse complement strand
GCATCATTCTCTAATTGACTTGTCTTAGTTGGAATACTTAGTTTTGTTATCGCAGTATTAACAGTTGTTTGTACTTGGGTGTCGTTTTGGTAATTTGCATCATTCTCTAATTGGGATACTTTTGTTGGTATGTCTCCACCTGATCCACCACCATTACCCTCTATATAATAATAAAGGTATTCTTTTTTCTGTTCATCTGTTAAAGCATCATAAGCCTCTTGAGTTCCCCACCATTGATAGCTGTCTATTATTTTCATTATGTTAATATCACCACTACCTGTTATCTTAGTACCGTTGATTGTTTTAACACGATTTATGTAATCAGCTGTATTAGGTAATTGAGAGACAGTTTTAGCTACGAATGGTTTATTAGCTATATCCTTTTCATAATCTAATTTAACAGCTATATAATAATTGGTATCTTGACTTAGTTGGTCTGTCGGGATTTTGTTAAAGTCTGCTTCCGAACCGAACCAATCATTAGAACTTCCTCCACCACCTTTAATCTCAATATTACCTGTTCCTACTATCGATTCATTGTTAATTGTTTTAAGATTCGTTTCTGTTAAATATCCACTGTCATTAGTTAATTCAGATACATTGGTAGGTACTTTAATTCCTCCCACCTTTTCATCTGTATAAGCCTTAGCAGAAGTTAACGTTGCAGTATCCCCTTTACTTATTTTATTATCAACATTAGTTATAGTATCAAAATTAGAGTCGTTTTCTAATTGACTTGTTTTAGTAGGTATGTTTAATTTAGTTACTTCAGAATTAACAGTTGATAGTACCTGTTCATCGTTTTGATATTTAGCATCATTAGTAAAAGCAGATACGTTGGTTGGTACTGTGGGTATGGTAGGCTTGTTTGTTAAATCAGTGTATGAACCTGTCTTTGCTACCGTTGCTAATTTATTTATCTCAGTAGTAACAGTTGCTTGAACCTGAGTACCATTTTGAAAATCCGAATCGTTCTCCAACTCACTCGTCTTAGTAGGTGCACCAGGAGCTGTTGGTTTATCTGTTAAATCGTTATATGAACCCGTTTTTGCTACTGTTGCCAATTTACCTATCTCAGTAGTAATAGTTGTCTCTACCTGTGTATTGGTTTGAAATTTCGAGTCATTTTCTAATTGGGATACCTTAGTTGGAACGTCAGGTATAGCTTGTAATTGTCCCTCTATTTCATTTATTTTTGTTTCATAGGTGGAATTATCAACCTTAGTTTTTAACTCTTCTTGTATAGGTGTTAAAGCGGTTTTTATTACATTATCCGTCTGCTCTTTGGTATAGTAACCCGTGTTTAGGATTTCTTGTACCGCTTCTTGATTTACCGTTATATAAGTTAATTTTCTCCACTCACTAACTCCATCACCTATCTTAAATTGTTTTTTAGTACTATCATAACCTAACTCTCCCTCTAATAACACAGGGTTAGCTTCATACCAATTAGTGGTTATGTCTCTCCTTAATTTAATCCTTTTATATTCTACCATTATCTTATATTTTTTTTATTTATGTTATTTATAATAAAATAGTTATAAAAAAAGCTACCCCTTATTCAGAAGTAGCTCTCATCAAATAATAACCTCTTAAATTTTTTAATAGTTCTCAGTTGTCCAACCCGTAGGAACACCACTCGTACTATCTGTTGGAATTGTTAATTTAGCAGGTTTACGTACTACTCCTGATGAAGCAACGTTAACTAACCAATCAGTAAAATAATTATTATCCCACGTTGTTATATTAGGTGCAGTTACTAAGTTAAGGGAAGAACAACCTTTGAAACAGCTAAGGAAGGTACTTCCACCCTCAAGACTCGTAATATTAGAGAAGTCAGGTGCAGTAGTTAATTTAATACATTTATAGAAACAACTATTAAATGAAGTAAACTTAGCTCCTGTAATCTTAGAGAAGTCAGGTGGAATTGTTAAGGAAGAACATTGAGTGAAACAGTAGTTAAATGAAGCATACTCAATACTTGTAACATTAGAGAAGTCAGGTGTAGTTGTTAAATTACTACAACCGTTGAAACAAGCATTGAATCCTTTAGCACCAATACTTGTAACATTAGAGAAGTCAGGTGCAGTTGTTAAATTACTACAACCGTCGAAACAACTATCGAATCCATTAGCACCAACTTCTGTAATTCCACTCATATCCCAAGTACAAGAAGTTATATTACCACCACTTCTAAAAACGTCATAAAAAGCGTAATCAGGGATTTTAGTAACCGAATTAACGTCTTGGTAATTTAACAGTGTTCTAATATCCCCACCTGTTGAAAAGGGTTGACTAATTCCGAAGTCTTCAAAACTAAATCCAAAATGTAAATCACTATTAAACGTAACCCCTGTATTAACACCTCTTAAGTAAATGTAACCACCTGCAGGAACTATTACAGTAGGCTTATTACTCATATCGTAGTTGTTCCATGTTGTTTTATCTAATGAGTACTCAAGGTTAATTGGAGAGTTCATATAATTAGTTGTACTAAACTGAACAACACTTGTCTTCTCATTCTTCACCCATACATATTCAGGGTCAGGAAACACCCTATAAACTTTATAATAACTTTTAATCATAATATTTTTTTATATAAATTATTTATTCTTAATATTTAGTTTTCATCATAATTTTCGACAGTCCAACCCGTAGGAACTCCACTATCACTATCTATCGGAATTGTTAATTTAGCAGGTTTACGTACTACTCCTGATGTGGGTATTTTAGTTAACCATTCAGTAAAGCATTTTTCATTCCATTCAGTTATATTAGGAGTTTTTATTATAGTAACATTAGTTCCGCTGAATGCTTGGTAAAAGGCAGCCTCTCCATCGATTTTGGTTATGCTTGAATAATCACCACCGTTTTTTAATAAAGGACAAGTTGCATAAGCATTATAGAATGTATTTTTTGCAATAGTAGTTAAAACAGGGAACTCGCAAGCCTCAGCTAAATCATTACACCCTGAGAACGCATAAGAGAACGCATCAGTGCTTGCATCTGTTAAACTTGTAAAGCTACCCCCTTTTGTTACTCCTGAATTTTGAAAACAATTAGCAAAACCATTCCTACCTACTACTATTATATTAGAGCAATCAGGTACGCTTTTAATATTGAGTTGATTTTGGAATAAGCAAGTGAATGACCAATCAGGTACGACTGTTATATCGTTAAAATTTTTTGCACTTATAAGGGACATTATATTACCCCCTGCTTTAAGAGGTTTATTAACAGTTAAAACAGAAGCGGTCTCAAAACTTTTATTAAACCCCTTAGGATTATCACCTCTTAAGTAAATTCTTTGATGAGGTTTGATTGTTATCTTCTCACCATCTATATAGGTTTTCCATTGATTGGTTTCATCTAATGAATACTCAAGGTTTTTACCATCAGTAAAATTGGTAATAGTTAAAACAGCATTTTCCTTATCATCATCAACAATACGTTCCAACCATAATTCTCTTAAAGGAATTTTTTTACATGGCTTTACGTTAATATTATTTATATAGGTTGAATATTCACTGATGAGAGCAGAATCAGGAATAGTTACTCCCTTACTTGCTACTACCGTTTTAATATCAGTTTTTGCTGTTTGTATTCTCGTTATTTCTTCTGCTATTGCCATTGTTAAATCGTTTTAAGAGTATTATAAATATTACCTACAAGACCGTCCACATAATTCACTGTGGCTATATTGGTAGTGTTAACCTCTATAATCCCATTAGTAAAAGTTAAAGTCTTCAAGTCTGCATTAACACTGATTTGATTACCGTTTGTAAATTTAATACCTGTTCCTGGTTTATACTCAGTTCCACTTCCACCACCCTCTCCACTAAAATAAGCTAAATCATTCCAAGCGGTTACTCCATCACCTAATTTAATTTTATTATTGGTAGTGTCATACCCCCATTCTCCTTTTTCAAGTATAGGGTTAACGTTTTTCCACTCTTCCGCTGTATCTTGTCTGTTTAGTAATCTTGCGTAAACTACTTCGTATGGTTCTACACTCATAAATTTATCTCTTTATAAATATCGTTATTATATAATTTTACTATCGTATTAACAAAATCCTCTATTAAGGGTTTACTTTTAATTTTAGCCTTTTTTAGACATTCTCTTCCCTCATATCCCTCTCTATGTATTTTTCTACTAATAAGAAAAGAAAGTTGCTCTATCGTCATTTTAGGGGGCACTACAATCCCTTTATCTTGTATCCATTCGGTTATTGATTTTCTTAACGAACCATTACCACTTCTAATTGTTGGACCTCTTCCATTTTCTATATACTTCCAATAAAAGGGTAGAGTGAATTGGAGTTTTAACGAATCGGGTGTATTAACAATGTCCCACTTAAAATTAACTAAATCACCTGAGGCTACTGCATCGTCTTTTCTTAATTGGTTTTTATAAGCGTTTGCAATATCTCTTCCCAAGTCATAAAGATGTGGGGATTCTTCTACCCATGTCTCAGTATTTATTTTCATAAGTTAGAAATTTTAATTACTGATTCCATAGTTCCGTTAATTCCACTGCCTGCTTTTAATTCACCGTTATATAGTGGTGGTGCTGTTTTAATAGCGTCCATATAATCAGCTGCTTTCAAGTCCATAATCCTCCTCGTTAATAATAATCTCCACCTACCATCTTGAAAACCTGTTCTTGTTGCTCCTGAATATTCATAAATCCTTATACACTCATTACCTTTAACAGTATATCCCCAAGAAGATACAAAACAAGTCCTAAATCCTGTTGCTGCTCCCTCCTCTTCATCATCATAAGAAATCAATGTGTATAAATTATTTTCTATAATATAATTTAAATCGTTCTTACCTTTTTGAGAGGTTGGCTTGGTATCGGTTATTGTCAGTTCTGTGAGGTTATTTATTATCTGCTTCCATGATAGGTTAAAGTTAAAATTCTCTAATTCTGTATCTAATAATGTGAGACTGTTAATTTGTTTTAACTCTATTGTATCCCACGTTGTTTTATTTGGGTCATATACTACTACCACATCATTCCCACCATTATCTTTACCTATTTGGAATATCTGTTGATTATGAAGTACTTGCTCCCCTACCGTTATATCAACTTGCCTATTGCTATCTATAATATCTTTAACATTCCCTCTTGTTATTTTTTTTTTAACCTCATCGAACTCCAACCATTCAATCAAGTCATCTATTAAATCAGGGTCATCGTACATCAACTCTTCATCAGGTTTTGGTTTTAACGTTGCTACTATCTCTATTGAAAATCCATTAACCTTATCAGTTTTTAATAACTCCCATAGGTCTTCATTATCTACATGGTAAGAAGTGATCCATGAACCATCAGGGCAATCTTCAAATTCTTTTGGATATATTCCCCTCTCCTTGTTAATGAAGTAAGATTCTATCATAGTTATTCCATCAAGGGGCTTCCCATCGTGTTGAAGTGATATTAGATTTTGATAACCTTTTTTATTATATTTTTCTACGAACTTCTTAATCTCTTCCTTGGTAAATACCACATAATACCCCCCATATTCATCTGCTCTGTATATTGGTGTATCAGCTAAAATACTTACACCTGTTACGATGTGTTGCTCCGTATTCGTAAATATCAACTGTTTTTTCTTATCCTTAGCAAACAATAAAAAATCTTTACATACAGCAGGGTCGTCAACCAAGCTATTACATAACAACTCTTCATCATCACTTGTTAAATAAGCATTAAAAACAGGTAAACCATTATATTCCATATTTATTTAACTATTTATCTATAAAATAGCTACTTAAAACAAAAAACAATATAAAAAAAGAGAGACCCAAACTAATGAATCTCTCTCTCCACATGGTTTAGATTATTTTTCTTTAGTTAAAAACACCTTGGATTATTATTCTTATCATACTCTTTTTTTAGATAACCCCTGATTTGCTCAAGGGTAGTGAAGAGTCCATATTCAACACTTTTAATAATGAAGTCTTCCTGTTTCTGCATCTCCGCTATCTCTTCTGTTGTTGCGTGGTCTCTGATACCCTCAAAATGCTTCCCGAATACAACATAGTTCATACATTTAGCTATACGTTGATAGTCTTCAGGTTCTTTAGCTCCTGCACTCTTTAACGTTGAAGTCCATGCTTTGTACCTTTTGGCTATGTCAACCCTCAAGTTAACTAAATTGTCATAAACGAATTTAATAACGTCATATTGGAACTTTGGGTTTAAGTACATGGCAAAGTCGATAAACAAGAATGGGTGGAACCAATATTCATCAGGTGTACTTCCTTTACCTTTTAATGTTCGCCCTTTTTTGAAGCAAATTACCCCATCATTGTAGGATTTCGTAACTACTTGATTTCCAACATTGGTCATTTTTGACCATTCAGCTAATTTGCAGGAATCGCCGTTTTTTGAAGTCTCGATTATCCCCTCTTTTTCCTTGATAGTTTGGATAAATTCTTGGGTTCTTGAACTACTAAGATACTTGTCCATTCTTCTTCTCGTGTTACCTCCCACGCTGTTCCATTGATTTAACAAATAACTTGCATTAAACATTCCATCGGAGGTTCTTTGGTTGATGTCAAAGTTCTCCATTTTTCTAACTAAAGTAAAGTTAGATGAATTTTGTTTTTTAACCATAATAAAAAATTTAATTTATAAAAAGTTTATAGCTATAGCAACGAAGTCTTCTATGTGTTTTCATGATTTAGCTGTGTAAAAAAAGAGGACTCCTAATTGGAATCCTCCTCGTAAAACAAAAAAATTTAAAATTAAAGAAAAGTTATATAGAATTATTTATTAAAATAATCGTATAATATCCATCTTAGTGATTTTAGGTAGGGCTTATTGGTGAAAACGTTAACCCATTTATCTATCTCCATTGACTTTTGTATGTCGTCTTGGATTTGTTGTATGTGGTTTTTAATTTTAACTATCACTTCCAATTTATAATCTTTACCTATTACAAGATTGTTTATATCTTCTTCCACCTCTTCTATTGGTTGAGTGAATAATGTGTAGCAATAATCTAATTTGAACACCTTATAATAAGTTAATAATTCATCGTCTTCCAATTCCCCTCTCCACTTCATTATCTCTTTTCTATCGGTTTCAAACGCCTCTATTAACTCAATATCATTAACTACAATAAAATGATGCCAAGGATATGTTCCACCTTTTGCTTTTATATATTCGTAAAGTTTCAGTTTTCCCTCTATCATAAATTAAATTTCCTTAAAAAATAAAAAAGAGGTGGGGGCTGTGTTATATCCCCCATCTCCAAGTCAGTTATTCCTCCCAAGAATATTTAGCTACTAAGTGATTTAAGTCCATTACATCAATCTCTGCTTGGGGTTCTATTGACCATATAGCTTCCATTAGTTCGTCCATCATAATTCTACTTGAATCATATCCCTCTTCAATGTGAGTATCAACTTTTCTCTCCATTAACTCTTGATACATATAATCATCTCTTTCAATAGCCTCGTCAGCTTCATTAGGAGACATATAAGAGTAGTTGTTGAATTTTGGGATTATTCTACCCTCTCTGTTAACGATTATCTCATTTTCGTTTTTAACTGTAATATCTGCCTCAGGATAGAAGTACCATATCTTGTCTATTATACTTCTAATGCTTAACCCATCATCTTCTTTTCTCTGATAAGTCTCTTTGATTTTTCTTCTAACCATGTAATCGCTTAGGTTAAACTTTGCTTCTCTAATGTGCATTGGTACAATTTCTTGTTTTTCCATAATTTTAAAAATTTTAATTTAGTTATTTATTTAATTTGTTTTGTTTTCTCTTTTGACAACTTCCAAAATAAAAGGTTTAATCGGTTCGATATTTTTTTTCATTTTATTTTTTTCTCACCCATCTACTAACTTCTTTTTTAATCACATCATTTTCAACACAGTATTTAATCAATTTTTTTTCTAATATTGTACTGTAATTTTTACCACATTCAAAATCTCTTAGGTTATTGGTAGGTAGAGGGAGTTCAATATTAGTTTCGTCTTTTGTTGCATTAGAGGGGTTGAGTTTAATTTTTACTGCTGAGGTTTTGGAAGTGTTAAGGGATTTTATATTATAGAGGAGAACCTTACCATCGTTAGGGAATGCGTAGAAGAGAATCACATTGCCCTCTAATTTTTGTAATTTTTCCACTTTTTGTTTGTTTATAAGCCATGGACGTAAAGATTCGTTATAATAACTTATATTCCTATATTTAGCTTCAACATACCACGTTTGACCGTTACCTGTTACAATATAATCATAAAGGGAATAAAGTGGAGCTATCTCACAGCGGAACCCCTTATCGTTAAAAAATTGTTTTGTTAATTCATAATCCGTTTCTTCGTATGAATCGTCTATTCTTTTATTTCTCATTAGTTTTATTTTTATATCTATATTATAAACATAAATATATAAATAATCAAAAACTATGAAAAATTTTTTTATTAAAGACGGGTTCATGTTAAATCCAAATGAGAAAATTGTTAATGCGATATTAAAAAGAATTGAAGCATGTGATGGGGACTGTCCTTGTCATAATGATTCGTATGATAAGCATTGTCCTTGTTCTGATTACAGGGAAAAAAACGAATGTCATTGCAAACTGTACATAAAAAAAGGAGAATCTTAATTGACTCTCCTTTTAATTTATTTTGTACATTATTCCTACCATCATTCCAACTCCACATGTTCCATATCCTATTCCAATTCCCACTCCTATTTTGTCTTTAATTCTATAACTTTTTCGGACATTTTCTTTAACCTCAGGGATTATTTTTGTTATAAGGAGTAAACTATCCACAGTAACGTTAAAACCTTTTATGTGGGCTTCTAATGACGTTATGGAAGTTGTATCGGTTATTGTTGTATCTATTATATAATTGTTAATTGGAAGTTGTATGAGTACCGAATCTGTATGATGTTCTATTAGGGTATCTGTTTGAATTGTTTTAACTTTTATTGTATCGTAATGATTATGGTATATCGTATCGAATTTAGGTTCTATTATTGTTTTTGTTATGGTAATCGGTTCGACTTTTGTTAGTGCTTTATTTAAGGAATTTTTTATTATGATAGCTGTCAGAACCGTTACTAATACTGTTGTTACTAATACTGTTATTACAATCTTCTTCATGTGTTGTTTTTAATATATGTTTATTATTTGATTATTTTTTTTATTTGTTCTTGGTAATGATACGTGTACCCATTTACCTCCGTATTCATTGATTAGTTGCCCCACAGTTATCTCTCCATGCTCAATCATCGTTTTTATTAGATTAAAGAGTTCTAAATTTTGTACCACATCACCGACAACTAAATCAGCAGCTTCTCCTAACACATGCTGACTGTTTCTTACTCCACCAATCTTTTTATTTAATTCTGAACATCTATATCCTGAACTTATTTTAATTGGTAGTCCGTATGTGTCTCTTATAGGTTGTAGAATATCCGTTGCTAATTTTTTTAATTTATTTACTACCTCTTTTGATGGGGTGTTGTTAATGTGGAGTCTATTAGCTGTATCACTCCACATTAATTCCTCTAATGTAAAATTCTTCGTTAGTTTCATCGTGCTATTTATTACCTATTATATATAGTAGCTAATTTATTTTTTTTATTCCTCAAAACAAATTCTCTTATCTAACCCATAGTTGGTAAAAAACAACTTCTGCCATTCGTATAAGGTAGATACTTTTTCTTTAACATATTTACCTATCTTTTTCTTTTTATTCTGTACAAACATGTCTAATTGCCTGCAACACTCCATAGCTTCAAATACACTCCTACAAGTCTTAAATCCATCTAATAATATGTTTAACTCTTCCCTCTCATCATCTGTTAAATCACTTCCACTAAAATCTATCTCCACATCATCTTCTTCTTTTGATATTGGGACCTCTTCTCGTTTATCTACTTCATCAATGTGCTTCCATATATCAATCTCTTTTTCTTTTGGTGTTGGGGCTTCTTCTTTAACTACTCGATTTTCGACATGTAGCACTTTAGCTATATGTTGTAATTTGCAGGAATCGCCGTTTTCAAATTTTAACTCACCCGAAGATTGAAGTTGAGTAAATTCTTTTTTGTATCTGAAAAAGGTTCCTCGGCTTACATTAAGACCTTCACCATTTAACTTATTTAACCATTCTTCTGTTGATAGGTTTTGATTTTCTTCTCTACCCAACAACTCAAACACTTTTTGTTTTTTTACGTTTAATTCCATCTCTCAATTATTTTAAATCCTTTAATAAATATTCTACCAAAATCTTTTTTATTAGAGTCTCAAGCCTGTTACTTATTAGAGTCTCAAGCCCGTTACTTATTAG
>OIZL01001909.1_pt1 | contig 10327 bp, 9 predicted proteins | sample 1588541 | NCBI WGS metagenome assembly OIZL01 (sample SAMN03283285) | human gut metagenome | biome: human-associated habitat; material: feces | host: Homo sapiens | place: Peru | collected 2012 | reverse complement strand
ACATAGGGTGCTAAAAAATGATTAGTTTAAATAATAAAGGACAAAGCTTATTTTTATTTGTTATATTTATACCTGTTTTTATGTTACTTGGTGCATTTGTAGTGGATATAGGTCTTGCCAAAATAACTTCTAATAATTTAGATGATGTTTCAAAATTAGTGCTTGATTATGGACTAAAAAACATTGATAATAATCCATATGATAGTATGATTGATTTAATAAATAAAAACGATGATAAAATAGACAAATACGATATAAAACTTGATAAGTTAAATAAAATAATTAATTTAAAAGTAGAAAAAAACAGCAGTGGTTTTTTTGGAAATATAATAGGAAAAGATAAATATAAAATATCTATTAATTATATAGGTTATATAAATACAGAAGGTAATACTGTAATAGAAAGGGTTGAATGAAAATGAAAAAAAACGCAGCAAAAGTAATAACTATTTTTTCTTGTAAGGGAGGAGTTGGTAAGACTACAACTACTCTTAATTTAGCTGGTATATATAGTCTTTTAGATAAAAAAACTTTAATAATAGACTTAGATTTAAATAGTGGTGCTATATCGCTTAGTTTAAATGTTGATGTTAATAAAAGTATTTATAATGTTGTAGATGATATGAGCAATAATAGGTTTGATGGCATAGAAAATTATATATCATCTTACAATGAAAAAATAGATGTTTTACCAGCTCCTATAGATCCTAGATATTCTTTTAAAATTGATAGTAAATACATTGGTTTAATAATTTCATCTTCTATGTACAAGTATGATGTTATATTAATTGATACATCTCATAATTTAAGTCCTATTTCACTTAGTGCGTTAGATAAAAGTGATAATACTTTATTTATTGTTACTAATGATCCTGCTGATTTAAAAAATTCTAGAAGTATGATATCAATATTTGAAGATACTAATAAAACTAATTATAAAATATTATATAATGCTTCTAAAGATACTGGAAAGGATTATTTTTCCCTTTTTGATATTAAAAATATAATTAAACACAATATAGATTATAAAATAGATAAATCTTTTTACATAAAAGATATTGATAAATATGTTATTGATGGAGAAATATTAACTCTTAATAAAAAAATAAGACAAACTAAAAAACTAGATATATCTAATTTGACTAAGCTTGCTAATAGTCTTATTTTAACAAAAGAAAGTTCGGAGGCTAAGAATGAAAAAAAGTAGTAATTTATTGAATGCTTTTGATTTAAAAGAAGAAAAAACGGATTATGTTCCTATAAAAGACTATGATATATTTAAAGATAAAGAGCTTTTGGATAATTTAAGAAATACAATTATATCTAATTTAATTGATGATAAAATACCTAATAATAAAATGTTAAATGAATATATAAATGATGAAATAGATAAAGCTTTGATAGGATATGATTTAACTAATTTAGAGCGTAGTCATATATTTAATTTAATAGAAAATGAAGTAAATGGGTATGGACCTATTACAGAACTTTTGGATGATCCTAATATTACTGAAATAATGGTTAATGGAAAAAATGAAGTTTATGTAGAAATAGATGGACAGATAAGCCGTGATGATTCTGTTTCATTTATTAATGATGAACATATTATAAGAACTGTTCAAAAAATTGTCCAACCTCTTGGTAGAACGATTGATACTGCAAATCCTATGGTAGATGCAAGATTAGAGGATGGTTCTAGATTAAATGCTGTTATACCACCTTTATCTTTAAAAGGACCTGTTGTTACAATAAGAAAATTTAGACATGATATGAGAACTATTGATGATTTTTTGAGAACTGGTTCTATGACACCTTATATGGCAAGATTTTTAGATGCTGCAATAAGAGCTAAGTTAAATATTATAATTTGTGGTGGAACAGGTAGTGGTAAAACAACTCTTTTAAATGCGTTATCTTCTTTTATAGGTAGTGATGAACGTGTTATAACAATAGAGGATGCAGCTGAACTTAAATTAAGTCAGCCACACGTAATATCCTTAGAAACAAGATTGGTTAATTATGAGGGTACAGGTGAGATAACAATACGTGATTTAGTAATTAATTCTCTTCGTATGAGACCAGATAGAATAATAGTAGGTGAGGTACGTGGTAAAGAGGCTTTTGATATGCTTCAAGCTATGAACACAGGTCATGAGGGTTCTCTTACTACTATGCATGCTAATAGTCCTATAGAGGCTTTAAACAGACTTGAGACAATGGTACTTATGGCTGGAATGGAAATACCTATTAAAGCTATTAGAGAATATATAGAAAATGCCATAGATATAGTTATTAATGTTACTAGATTATCTGATGGTAGAAGAAAGGTTAACAGTATTTGTGAGGTTGATGGTTTTAATGAAGATGATATATCTTTAAAGGAAATCTTTTCATTTAAACAAACTGGTTTAACTGATAAAGGAGAAGTAGATGGTGCTTTTGACCTTAAAAAACGTATACCAAAGGTTTATCAAAAGATAAAAAGTAGAGGTATAGATGATATAGATGATATATTTAATTTTAAAAAATAAAAAGAAGGTGTTATAGATGAATGTATTTATTATTCAAACTGTTATTATTTTGTTACTAACTTTTATTATATTTTACCTAATTACTTATAATAGTGCACTAAAATTAGAAAAAAGAATATCTAAGTATAGTGTATCTAGTCTTAAAGATGAAAAATTATCTTTAATGGATAATATAAGTAATAAATACAATTTATTAATAAAAAGTATATCTAATATCTTAAAAAAATCTGTAATACTAAAAAAATATTCTTTAAAATATAATAAATACATTGATTATGAAGAAAAAAAAGATACATCGTCTTTGGATTTTGTAAGTAATAAAATAATTATTAGTTTTATATTTATATTTGTAATTGTGTTAGCTAGAATAATTGAGGGAAAATTTGCTAATATTATAGATATATTATTATCAGGTGTAATAGGCTTTTTTATCATAGATATATATTATAAGATATCGAGTTATATAAAGAAAAAGCTAGTTGAAAGGGATCTTTTAAATGCTATTATAATTATGAACAATGCTTTTAGATCTGGAAGAAGTACTATGCAAGCTATAGAAATAGTTTCTAAAGAATTAAAAGGTCCAATTAAACAAGAATTTAAGAAAATGCATATGGAAATAAGTTATGGTTTATCTTTAGATGTTGTCTTTGAACGATTTTCAAAAAGAGTTGAATCAGAAGAGGTAAGCTATATTACCTCATCACTATCAATTCTTAATAAGACGGGAGGCAATATAATTAAAGTTTTTTCTTCAATAGAAAAAATGTTATTTGATAAACGAAAATTAAAGCAGGAGATGAAATCATTAACTTCAAGTTCTAACATGATAAGTAAGGTGCTATTAATAATTCCATTTATTTTCGTATTATTTATTCTTTTATTAGATAAAAACTATTTTGATCCACTATTTAGCTCTTCAGCTGGGAATATCATATTATGTTTGATAATTGTTTTATACTTGCTTTATGCATTCTTTGTAAATAAGATTATGAGAGTGAGGTTTTAAAAGATGAATAATGGTAAGAAAAAATTTATAAATAGAATTTATAGAAAACAAGATATAGAAAAAATTAAAAACAAAATTGATCAGTTTGGAGTATCTAAAAAATTTAATGAAGAATACTTTTTAAATCTTAGATTATATACTTCTATCATGGTTTTCTTTATAGTTTTTATATTTATAAATCAAGGTGCCATAATCGCACCTATTGTAACTGTTTTATGGTATTTACTAATTGGATATTTAATGATAGATGTTCCATTAAAGAAAAGGGAAAGAAAGTTAGATAGCCAGGCATATTATTACTTTGAAGTTTTAACACTTGCTTTGGAGTCAGGTAGAAATTTGGAAAATGCAATAAAGATGGCTTGTAAGTATATAGATTCTGAAATATCAGATGAATTTAAAGAAACATTAAAACAGGTTAATTTTGGTAAGTCATTAACTGAAAGTTTATCTTTAATGAGCAAGAGAATACCAAGCCTAACTATTAATAACATAATTTTAAATATGGAACAATCTAATCTTTTTGGAAATAGTATAATAGATACTATGTATAATCAACTTGATTTCCTAAAAGATAAACAAATAATGGATATAAAATCAAGAATTAATAAAATTCCAAATAAAATAAGTATATTTTCTGTTATATTTTTTATACCACTAATACTTTTAATAGTACTAGGACCAGCATTAGTTGAATTGATACAAAGATTATCTTAAATAAAAGATATTCTTTTTTTACATTTGGTATACATAAATTTATTTTTTTATTGAATGAAAAATATTTAAATGATAATATTATAATAGAGATAGGTATAGGAGTTGAAAATATGAAAAAAGATTTTGTTGAATTTCTAGGATTTACAGATGAAGAACTAAAGGGAAAGGTTGGAAGACCAAAATTAGCAGATAAGGAAACAAAGAAAAAATCTATATTATTAGCTGTTTTTTCTTTTGTAGCTGTTATATTGTTATTAGTTTTTGGTTATGGTACTTTATTTGGATTCGATAAATTATCTCTTTTAGCATCTGTTAGAAAAAATAATACAGAGTATGAAAGTAACACACTAATTACTGATATAAAACCATTAATTAGTAAAGTTAAATTAAGAGAAGGTACTAAAAGAAAGCTATATTTGTCAATAAAACCTAGTAATTCTGGAAATAAAAAAATAGGTTATATAAGTTCTGATGAAAGCATAGCTAAAGTAGATGATAAAGGCAGAGTAGTGGGGCTTAAAGTTGGTAAGGCAATAATAACAGCAAAGACTTTAGATGGCAGCAATAAGGAAGCTACATTTAACGTTGAAGTTATTAAAAACGCATCAGGCACTTGTGATATAAAGGATTTTAGTTTAGCATCTGATGGGGTAAATTATAATATAGAATGTAATAATGCAAAAGTAAAATCAATTAAGTACAAAGTTGGTAGCTCCGATTACAAAGATCTAATTACAAAAAAATTAAATGATAAATTATATTTATCAAAAAAAGATCTTGAAAAAAAAGTATATTTAAAAGTTATTTATTATCCAAACAATAGTAAAATTACTAAATATGATGTTAAATCTGTTAGCACCCCAAAAACTACTAAAGCATATATAGGAGAATGTAATCTTATCCTAAAAGAAGTAAAATCAAACTATGCTAAATATGATGTTTCTTGTGAGAATGCTAGTGTTACAAAAATAGCATATAAAATAGGAAATGGTAGTTATATTGGAATTGATACTAGTAATTTAGCTGATACTATAATTTATGAAGAAAGTAATGTTACTAGGACACTATATTTTAATGTTGATTATGCTATAGATGGTACTAATAGAACTAAAAATATTACTAAAAGTAGTATAATAGAAAAGGGCGTACAAAACGAAATAAATTAATTACCGTAAGGTAATTTTTTTTTTGTATATATAATTTATTATTGTTAAATATATATTTAGGTGATATACATGCTAAAAGATATATTAAATACTGATTTTAATGAAATAATAATTGTTTCACAAAGAGCTTTGTTTTCTCTTATAACATTATTTTTTATAACTAAGTTAATTGGTAAAAAACAAGTTTCTGAACTTAGTTTATTTGATTATGTAATTAGTATATCTATAGGTAATTTTGCAGCTGAAGTTACAATGAATTTAGACACTCAAATATTAAACGGTGTTATAGGTGTTGTGATATTTGGTTTTATAGGTGCATTAGTTTCATATCTTACTATGAAAAGTATAAAACTGAGACGTTTTTTTATGGGAACACCAACTGTTATCATAGAAAATGGTAATTTTGTATATAAGAATTTAAAAAGAACTAAAATGGATTTAAATGACTTCTTACAAACAGCTAGAATAGCTGGATACTTTGATATTAGTGAGATTAAATATGCACTAATGGAGGCTAATGGGCAAATCAGTTTTTTACCTAAAGAAGAGTATTCTCCTGTAGTTAATAAAAATATGAATATTAAGGTATCTAAGCAAGGTTTATGTGCTAATGTGATAATTGATGGAAAAATTATGACAAAAAATTTAGAAAAAATAGGCAAAAATGAAGAGTGGTTATTAAAACAACTTAGAATAAAGGGTTATAATGATATAGAAAGAATTCTTTTAGCGTGTATAGATATAAATGATAAATTAACTATTTACTTAAAAAATAGTTGTAGTGATATACTTAATGTTTTAGAGTAATTATATTTATGCACTTGATTTTATCACTTTGTTTTGATATTATTTTACTGGTGATAATATGATAGATAAGCTAAAAAAGATGATTAAAGACTACAAATGGATATATATTACATTTTTTGTATCAAGTATTGTAATAAGTATTATTTACGCATTAAGTAAGATAGCACCGCTTGGCAATAATTCAATGTTAGATGTAGATTTTTATCATCAATACGGACCATTATTAAATGAATTATATGATAGAATTCAAAGTGGTAAATCTTTGTTATACTCCTTTAATACTGGTGGAGGTATACCATTTTATAGAAATTTTTTAAATTATTTATCCAGTCCGTTTAATTTGATTATGTTTATATTTAAAAAAGATAATATAGTAATTTCTTTTTCCATTATAATTGCATTAAAAGTTATTTTTGCATCTACTTTTATGTCATGTTATTTAAAGAAAACTTTCAAAAAGGATAATGTGTTATTAGTTGTTTTTTCTATTCTTTATTCATTTTCTGGATATTTTTGTGCATATTACTGGAATATAATGTGGTTAGATGGAATGGTGTTTTTACCACTTATTATGCTTGGAATTAATAAAATAGTAGATGATGATAGTCCTTTATTTTATACTATTTTTTTATTTATTATGTTGTTTTCTAATTACTTTATAGCATACATGATATGTATTTTTTCGGTATTGTATTTCCTTGCTTATCTATGGTATAAAGTGGGATTTAATTTTAAACTTATGTTTAAAAAAGTCATTCTATTTATTTGCTTTTCTATTTTGGCAGCTGCCTTAGTTGCATTTGCACTAATTCCTCTTTATAAATCATTATCTTCTATTTCTGCGACAAAGGATTTATTCCCATCATTTGAGTCGTCTTTTAAAATATATGATTATTTATTTAATCACATAACTGGTGTTAACAGAACTGTTTTTGCAAGTGACACTCTTCCTCTTCCAAATGTTTATTCTGGGCTTATTACGATAATTGGTGTTATAGTGTTTTTTATGAATAAAAAAATAAATAAGAAAGCCAAGTTTTTAGCTATTGTATCTCTTTTGTTTTTCTCTTTTTGTTTTAATATAAAATCTATAGACTTTATTTGGCATGCGTTTCACGTTCCTAATGATTTGCCATGGCGTTATTCGTTTATATATGTTTTTGTATTTATAATAATAGGGTATTATGGGATTTTAAGAATAAAAGATGTTAAGCAAAGAAATGTATTTATAGCATTTGGAAGTTTATTATTGGTTATATTAGCAGCTTATAAATTTAAATTTGATAATATTGATTTTGATAGAACTATAGTTAACATAATAACTTTGCTATTATATTTATTAATTTATTTGCTAACTAAAATTAGATTTAAAAAAAAGAACTTAATAATTATTTTACTTTTAATCTCTGTTACATCATTTGAGTGCATTTACGCAATAAATTATAATTGGAATATTGATCACGATATAAATACATTTATGAGCAGTAAAGATACATATTCAACTTTAATAAATGAAGTGGAAAGAGAAGATAATGATTTATATAGGATAGAAAAAACAGATTATTTAACATTAAATGATCCTGCTTGGTTTAATTATAAAGGTATTTCAACATTTACCTCTATGGCTTATGAATCTGTTTCAAGGTTTCAAAGAAAAATAGGACTTGCTGGTAATAATATAAATAGTTACTATTATAAATACTATAATACGCCAGTTTACAATACGATGTTTAATATTAAATATTTAATGGGAGATTATATTGATAATGAGTATTATTCTTATATAAAAAGCTTAAATTCAGTTGATTTAATAAAATATAATTATAGTTCATCTTTAATATACGGGGTAGATAAGAAAATTAAAAGTTATGTTTTAAAAGAATATCTTCCTTTTGAAAATCAAGATGAGTTTGTGTATAAGGCAACAAATGAAGAAAATGTATTTGATAGTTTACAAGTTTCAAATATAACAGGTGGACAAATACAAGATAATAATTTCTTTAATAATTCAAATGGAAATTTCGCATATAAACTAGAAAATTCATCGACAAGCATGACTTTTAAACTAGCTAATGAAAAACGTAATAATGTTTATTTATACATAGGTGGAGATAAAGTATCTGGTTATGAAATTGATGGAAAATATTATTCAATTACTTCTGATGAATATTATGTGGTAGATGTTGGTGTAAAAGACGTTGGTACAATTGATATAAAAATAAACTTCGAAAATAGTGATGATTCAGTAATTAAATTTTATGCATATACTATAAATGATGATGTATTTAAAAGGTTTTATAATAAAATAAATGATAACAAACTTAAAGTTAAAAATTATAGTGATACATATATTAATGGAACAGTTTCTTTAAATGAAGATAAGGTTATGTTTACAACTATTGCATATGATGATGGTTGGACTGTTTTAGTAGATGGAAAAAAAGTTGATACTTACTCGATTGCAGATAGTTATTTAGCTTTTGATATAAAAAGAGGAAATCACAAAGTGGAGTTACTATATTATCCTGATAAAATGAGACTTGGTATAGGAATATCATTTATTAGTTTTGCTATAATTTGCATGTATAGTTTCTTTGAAAAGGATAAAAACAATAAAAAAAGTCTAAAAATATAAATTTAATGTTTAAATTTATATTTTTTTGTGGTAGAATGTTATTAGTTATGGTAGCGGTATGTTACTATAAAGGGGTAGGTAATTTATTAAGGAGGCTAGTTGTGATAGGGGTAATTGAGAGAATAAAAAACAGTGTTTTACTAAAATGTAGTACGTTAAATGATCATATAATTAGCGATAATTTAATCAAAATTATTGATAGAAATATTTATCATTTTGCTGAGGATATTGAAAGCCTTATAACTGATAACAGTATAAATATAAACGAGGAGACACTTAGAGATGAAGTTTCTAAATGTATAAAAAATCCTATTATAAAAAAAATAAAGCGAAAATTATTTATTGATTCTTTAGCACTTCAAATAACAAATGATACTTATATAGAAGATTGTTTATTAAAGAAGGAAAGTATTGATAAAATTAATAAACAATATTTAAAAGAACTTAGTAAAAATAAAAGTTCTAATCAATTAAATATGACAGAAGATTTGGACCTAACTAGCATTATAAGTATTTTAGATTCCTATGTCAGTGACAATATTATTTCTAAGGTTAACGAAAATGTTTTTTTAGTAAGTGCAATTGATAGAGCCTTAAAGAATCTAAAAGATGAGTTAGAAAAAAATCTTAAAGAAGCTGCTATTGCAAGTGTTATTGTTGAAAGAAGAAATAATAAATGTGAAGTTAGTATCTATACTGCTAAACCTGGTGTTATCATCGGTCGTGGTGGTGAAGACATTGAAAAATTAAGAAAAAGAATTGGTAAATTAGTTGGCGAAGAAGTATATGTAAACATCGTTGAAGAAAAAAATCCAGATTTGAATGCTCAATTAGTTGCTAATAATATAGCTGCTCAAATTGAAGCTCGTGCACCATTTAGATCAGCACAAAAAAGAGCTATAAGAAATACTATGAAAGCTGGAGCTAAAGGTATTAAAACTGCTGTTTCTGGACGTTTAGGCGGTGCTGAAATGGCAAGAACTGAAGGATATACTGAAGGTACTGTTCCACTTCATACTATCAGAGCTGATGTAGATTATGCTACAAGTGAAGCAAATACTACTTATGGTAAGATAGGTGTTAAGGTATGGATTTACAAAAACGAAATTCTTCCTGCTAAAAAGAAAATAGTAAAGGAGGAGACTAAACATGTTGATGCCAAAAAGAACTAAATATAGAAAGTCTCATAGAATTAGCTACGATGGTAAAGCTAAAGGTAATACAGAACTTCATTTAGGTGAATATGGATTAAAGGCTTTAGAAGGTGCTTGGATTTCTGCAAAAGAAATAGAGGCTGCTCGTATTGCTATGACTCGTTATATGAAACGTGGTGGAAAGGTATTTATTAATATTTTCCCTCATATGCCAAGAACAAAAAAACCTTTGGAAGTACGTCAAGGTAAAGGTAAAGGTGACGTTGCTGAATGGGTAGCAGTTGTTAAAACTGGAAAAATTATGTTTG
>OIZL01001908.1_pt1 | contig 10331 bp, 8 predicted proteins | sample 1588541 | NCBI WGS metagenome assembly OIZL01 (sample SAMN03283285) | human gut metagenome | biome: human-associated habitat; material: feces | host: Homo sapiens | place: Peru | collected 2012 | reverse complement strand
AACCCAAATCGGTCATTAGGGCTTGTGGTATTTCGGAATTTTAGAAGAATGAATTTTGCTTGTCTTTTAATGAGTGATAGCGAGCTATTACGAATTAAAAATAAGCGAAAGGCATCTTATAAAAGCCGAAAGACCGCAAAAAGTAATCTAAAAATCCTTACACGGCCTAATGACCGATTTGGGTTTAATTGTTCTCCTTATATAATATAAAGAGGATGGGCTATTTTTCTTGTTTATTTACATTTTTGCCGTAGATGGTGGCGAAGTCGGTTTTCATTGAGATTGTGGTCCAGTTTTTAGCGTCGCACGACGATTTCATTTTTACTGCTTTTGTAGGGTTGCCGTACTCGCGCACCACATCGTCGGCGAGCACGCAAAACGCCATGCTGGGGTAGTGGTTGTTTGCGACCGTGTATTCAAACATGCTGAAGTCGCCCGATGAATTGCCAAAAGCCAAAATCGGTTTTATGCCTATCTCGCGCACAATGGCGCTCACTTTGTTCATCTTCAAGTTTTTCACATACATAGCGCCGCGCACCACATCGTCGGTAGGCTTGAACGAATAGTCCCAGCCCTCTTTATTGCCTTGCGAGGTGGCGTAGGTGTAGATGTCGGAGCCTATGATGTGGTTGCGGCCAAACGCCAACGCTCCATCGGCATAGGCGCGTGTCACCTGACGCTCGCTGCCCGAAATCACGTAGGTGGTGAAGCCGTTGGCTGCTAAATATCCCACCACTTCAGCCATGGGCAAGTAGATGGCTTCGCCCCACTGCAAATTGCTCATGCCCTCAACAGGCGTTTCCATAAATTCAATTGCGTAATCGCGATACTGTTCATCGGTCATGCCGGCAAATACCTCGTTTTGCGCGATTGCCTCTGTCCACATCATATCGCCAGGCACTGAGCGAGCATACACAGCCTTCTTAATGGTGTCGGCGGTGGCAATCTGCTCTTTCGTGGCGTGGAAAGTGGGGTCGTCGTACACACGGTGCAAATACATCATCCATTCAAAATACGATGGAGCGGTTTCGCACACGAGCGTGCCGTCGAGGTCAAACACCGCCACGCGATCGGACTGCGGAACAAAACCGTCGCTCTGCGGATTGGTCACACGCTCCACAAAGTTCTTGAGTTTTGCCAAAGGCACGCTGCCTTCCGTCCAGTAGCAAAACTTGCCTTTCGCGCCCACATTTTGCCCAATTTTGGCGATTTCATCGCGCGTTTCCGCCATTACATCGGCAGCCAAAGCCATCGCCGCCACACTCACTAACAATAATATCGTTTTCTTCATTACGTTCAAAAATTAATAATTTTTCACACCACAAAATTACAAATTATTCCCCACATCCCCTAAATGCAGTGTGTACGAAGAAAATTAATTCCACAAAAAAAGCCCCACATCAGTGAGGCTTTTGCGTAGTAAACAATCATTTTTTATTTTTCTAAAATCTTTGCAACCGATTGATATACTGTTGAATACGGGTAATCAGTTGTCTACCACGATGTGAAGATACAAATTTGAAAGCAATTCACAACATTGGCGCAAAGTTCATGCTCCTTTCCGAAGTTGTCTACCACGATGTGAAGATACAAATTTGAAAGCAATTCACAACTAACAATGCTGTTAATAATTTTAATCAGGCGTTGTCTACCACGATGTGAAGATACAAATTTGAAAGCAATTCACAACAATCCTGCTCTTCTTTATGGCGATGTTACCGTTGTCTACCACGATGTGAAGATACAAATTTGAAAGCAATTCACAACCGTTTTGGCTTACATTACTCCCGAAACTATGTTGTCTACCACGATGTGAAGATACAAATTTGAAAGCAATTCACAACTGAATGATTTATAGAATCCAGACTACTATTGTTGTCTACCACGATGTGAAGATACAAATTTGAAAGCAATTCACAACGCATATGTGCGTTTGATATGTGGCATGTGTGTTGTCTACCACGATGTGAAGATACAAATTTGAAAGCAATTCACAACTATAGGACTAAAAACAATAAACGCAAGTATGTTGTCTACCACGATGTGAAGATACAAATTTGAAAGCAATTCACAACCATAATTTGTTAATTTTTAAATGTTTACTAGTTGTCTACCACGATGTGAAGATACAAATTTGAAAGCAATTCACAACTGTTGAATACTTCCGAATAACTATATAAAAGTTGTCTACCACGATGTGAAGATACAAATTTGAAAGCAATTCACAACTGATCTGTCCTTCCTTTAATTCAGATTGTGGTTGTCTACCACGATGTGAAGATACAAATTTGAAAGCAATTCACAACCGGTGAGTATCGCTGGGCAATATGTGTTTTGTTGTCTACCACGATGTGAAGATACAAATTTGAAAGCAATTCACAACATTTCTTCTGCTGTTGATATTGGTAAATCAGTTGTCTACCACGATGTGAAGATACAAATTTGAAAGCAATTCACAACATCTTAAACCCTTTTACTTAGACTTTTAGTGTTGTCTACCACGATGTGAAGATACAAATTTGAAAGCAATTCACAACTTGTTCCTCGTGATGTAACTCCTTTGTTTTGTTGTCTACCACGATGTGAAGATACAAATTTGAAAGCAATTCACAACTCTCGGAGAATGTATAAGATTGCATAAAGAGTTGTCTACCACGATGTGAAGATACAAATTTGAAAGCAATTCACAACATATTGAAGATAAGGCAGTACAAGCAGAGAGTTGTCTACCACGATGTGAAGATACAAATTTGAAAGCAATTCACAACATGAATTGCGCTGTGATACTAATGACGTGCGTTGTCTACCACGATGTGAAGATACAAATTTGAAAGCAATTCACAACGTTAAATAATTTTCGGCTTGAATTTAAAAGTTGTCTACCACGATGTGAAGATAAACTTGGTGTAGCGTCTAAACCCATTTTGTGGAATGGTCCGACGCAAAGGTAAAAACTGCTTTTTCAACACACAAAGAATTTTGTGTCCCAGATGTTTTCGTTTTTAAGTGAAAACGGCTGCAGCAAGTGTTTTATTTTTGTAAAAAACAGGGGTGGGGATTGAATTTTTTTGGACTTTTTACTATTATTGTATGTGACTTTAGAATTGATTGGAATATGAAAAGATTGCTTTATGTTCATGGGTTTCGAGGTTCTGCGTATGGGAGAGGTTATAAACGAGTTTTGAATGCGCTCCCGAAGGGGTATAAGTTGTTTTCAATTGATTATGATGAGGCAGATTGTTCGCACGCAAGAGAGCAAATTTTGAATTTTATTGACGAATTCAAGATTGATTTGGTGATTGGTTCGAGCCTTGGGGGATTTATCACTTTGACTTTAAATGGGATTCCGAGATTTGTCATCAATCCATGTTGGGATCCACCAGCCGAACTGTGTAAACTGGTGGAGCAAGATGCGGCTTTTACGAAGATGATAAAGACATATATGCCGTATGAAATATGGATAGCGAAATCTGTTAATTATCAAGAGAAGATGCTTGTGAAAGGCTTTTTTGGAAAGTATGATGAATTGTTCGGGACTAAGTATGTGGAAGAATTTTCGGGTTATTATAGCAGTTATGAAATGATTGACAGCGGGCATCATCTTTCAGAAGAAGGCGCAAAGCAAATTTTTAAGAACATTGACGATTACTGGGAAAGTGTGCGAATTTTGAAAAACATGCAAAAAGACTAATGGATTAAAATTGAGAATGGGGGGATAGGGTGAGCTGCAGTTCGAATTATTGTGTAAGTTGTGTTAAATGTGGCACTTTTGGAGGCAATAAGTAGGATATGTGTGGAGAATTATGTACCTTTGCAGTACTATTTTTTGTCTTTATGGCGGGAAAGCATAAATGAACGGATAAAGACGCAAAGCCACACACAAGGGTGGGGGACGACGATGCTAAGTATTTGCGCTTGCTTTAGATTTTAGCTAAGTTGCGACCTACTCCTCCGTTAATGGTCAAACATACTTAACTGTATGATTTTATGAATAATGTCAATGTGAAATTGGCGCAATCACTCAGGTTGATGATGGCCAACAGTGACATAAAGTAGAAAATGAAAATGACGCAGGATTGCTCGCTTCTATCTTCTACAGCCGACGTGAACGACGTGTATAACAACAAGCGTTTACCAAAGGGCATCCACATAGTCGGGGCTGGCGAATCGGTCTCGAAAGTGAGAGAAATAGCTGGTTTTGAAGATGCAGCAAGTGCAGAAAAGCCAGAAAAGAAGAATGCCGCACGAAGCGAAGACGAATGTGCCGATGACAAAATCGAAATACCCAGCACACCAAAAACGGAAGCGGCTCCATGGGGCTATATCTTCATACAGCACATGTCGGCGGCAGTTTTTGAAAAGAATCTCGAAAATCGAAAACTTTTGGGCGATTTCAAGCCGAAGTGTTTCGTACACCGCACAGTTAGATACAAAGACAAACCCGACGGAAAAGGCGTGGTGAAAACAGAAAAGCCTACCGTGAACGGGCTCGTGTTCTTGCAGGGCGCTACCAATCAGTTGAGGACATTCCTGAAACTCAACTTCCCTCAGTATTATCTGGTGAACAACTGTAGCACCAAAAAGCCAGCTTCAATCCCCGACAGTGTGATGCAGCCATTCATGGCAGTGATGCAAAACGAGCCAGAGCGGTTGACATTCATGCGCGAGCCATTTGAGCGATTTGCTAAAGACAATGTGAGGCTCCGCGTGCTCACAGGCCTTTTTAAAGGGCAGGAGGGCTATGTGGTGCGAGTGAAGCGCGATCGCCAGTTGGTGATGAACATTGGCGGATTTGCTGTGGCGGTGAACAATGTGCACAACGAGGACTTCGAGATAGCCGAATAGTCCTCTTTTCTATTGATACTTATAGTAATCTGAAAAATATATGCGTGAATTTAATGAAATTAAGGTAGCCGTGGCTGGTACGGGCTACGTGGGACTGAGCATAGCTACATTGCTATCGCAGCACCATCATGTAACAGCAGTGGACGTGATTCCTGAAAAGGTGGAAAAGTTGAACAACCGTATTTCGCCCATTCAGGACGATTACATCGAAAAGTATTTGGCCGAGAAGCCATTGAACCTTGTTGCCACCCTCGACGGCAAGGCAGCTTACGCCGATGCCGACTTTGTGGTGATTGCTGCCCCCACCAACTACGACCCTGTGAAGAATTACTTCGACACAAGCCATGTGGAAGAGGTAATCGACCTGGTGCTGGAGGTGAATCCCGATGCAGTGATGATTATCAAATCGACCATTCCGGTGGGCTACACCCGCAACCTCTACTTGAAGTATGCGCAGAAAGGCGTGAAGAAGTTCAACATCTTGTTCTCGCCCGAATTCCTTCGCGAGAGCAAGGCGCTCTACGACAACCTTTACCCAAGCCGCATCATTGTGGGTTATCCTAAAATCATCGACAAGCCCGAATTTGAGGCGGAAAACAAAGCAATCCAATCGGTTACCGATGTGGAGATGCTGAAAGAGGCAGCTAAGACCTTTGCCGCACTCTTGCAAGAAGGCGCCATCAAGGAAAACATCAACACCCTGTTCATGGGCATGAAGGAAGCCGAGGCGGTGAAGCTTTTCGCCAACACCTATCTTGCGCTCCGCGTGAGCTACTTCAACGAGCTTGACACCTATGCCGAAATGAAGGGTCTTGACTCAGAGGCCATCATCGAGGGCGTTGGCCTCGATCCACGCATCGGTACACATTATAATAACCCATCATTTGGCTACGGCGGCTACTGCCTTCCAAAAGACACCAAGCAGCTGCTCGCTAACTACCAAGACGTGCCACAAAACATGATGTCGGCCATCGTGGAATCGAACCGCACCCGCAAAGACTACATCGCCGACGCAGTGCTCCGCAAAGCAGGCTATTATTCAGAGAATGGTCAGTGGGATGCAAGCAAGGAACATGCGTGCATAATTGGTGTGTATCGCTTGACGATGAAATCTAACAGCGACAACTTCCGCCAATCTGCCATTCAGGGCATTATGAAGCGTGTGAAAGCAAAAGGGGCAGAGGTGATTATCTATGAACCAACACTTGAAGACGGCACCACATTCTTCGGCAGCAAGGTGGTTAATAATCTTGATGAGTTCAAGGAACAGAGCAAGGCCATCATCGCCAACCGCTTTGACGATTGCTTGAAAGACGTAGAAGAAAAGGTTTACACAAGGGATATATTTAGAAGGGATTAAGGTCTTTTATGGTAGATTATAATGTTAATCTTGAGGGGAAGACGGTTCTGGTGACAGGCGCTGCTGGTTTTATTGGCAGCAACCTTGTGAAGCGTCTTTTCCACGATGTGAAGGACATTAAAGTAATCGGTATTGACTCAATTACTGATTACTATGATGTCAATATCAAATATGAACGTTTGAAAGAAATAGAGGCTTTGAATCGTGACTGGACTTTTGTCCACGCCTCTATTGCAGACAAAGAAGCTGTAGAAAAAATCTTTACAGAAAACAATATTTCTGTTGTTGTAAACCTTGCTGCCCAAGCAGGAGTACGTTACAGCATCACCAATCCTGATGCTTATATCCAGAGTAACCTTATCGGTTTCTACAACATCCTTGAAGCTTGTCGTCATCATGAAGTAGAGCACCTTGTGTATGCATCCTCTTCATCTGTTTATGGTAGCAACAAGAAAGTGCCGTATTCCACCGACGACAAGGTGGACAACCCCGTGTCGCTTTATGCAGCCACCAAGAAGAGCAACGAGCTGATGGCTCATGCCTACAGCAAACTCTACAATATTCCATCAACAGGCCTTCGCTTCTTCACCGTATATGGTCCTGCTGGCCGCCCCGACATGGCATACTTCGGCTTCACCAACAAACTGGTGAAAGGCGAAACCATCAAGATTTTCAACTACGGCAACTGCAAGCGCGATTTCACTTACGTCGACGATATTGTGGAAGGCGTGGTTCGTGTAATGCAGCACGCTCCCGAAAAGCGCAACGGCGACGACGGCTTGCCCATTCCGCCTTATAAAGTGTATAACATCGGTAACAATTCTCCCGAAAATCTTCTCGATTTTGTGACCATTCTCCAAGAAGAGCTTGTTAGAGCTGGGGTGCTCCCCGAAGATTACGACTTTGAGGCGCATAAGCAGTTTGTGCCTATGCAGCCAGGTGATGTGCCCGTAACCTACGCCGACACCACCCCCCTCGAGCAAGACTTCGGTTTCAAGCCCAACACAAGCCTTAGAGAAGGCCTACGCCACTTCGCCGAATGGTACGCAAAGTATTATGCCAATAAACTGTAAATCGCAAACCTCCAGTCCATTTTCTATGCAGAAAAAAGAGACGAGCATTCTTTATGAAGTAATTCCAATTAGGCTATTTTTGATTGTTACGCTTGTGTTCTATCATGCCTTTGCGGTTTTTTCAGGCGTATGGACTCCAATTGCTGGCTACCCCGACATTCCAATTTATGGAATGGTGGATAAACTGTCGTATGCGTGTTTGCTTGAAACATTCGTGTTCATATCAGGATATATCTTAGGGTACCAGGTGAGCAGAAAAGGAGTAGAGCTTATTCTGAATGCAAAGTCTTATTTCACGAAGAAGTTAAAACGGTTGATTTTGCCATCCATTTTGTTTAGCATACTTTATGTGTTGATTTTTAATGATTCTAATGAATCTATACAGGGCATTGCATATAATGTGCTTTCGGGTGCTGGTCACATGTGGTTTTTGCCCATGCTGTTTTGGTGTTTCGTGTTCGTATATCTTACCGAGAGGTTTTCATTCTCCAAAAAGTGCATGATAGCGTTGCTGCCGCTGATGCTGCTTGCTTCTTTTCTTCCCTTGCCTTTCAGAATTGACACAGCGATGTACTATTTCCCATTCTTTTATGCAGGCTACTATATTAAAAAGTATGGGTTGGAAATCAAACACAGTGATTGTAAATCGGCATTTGCGCTTATTGCGTGCTTCATTTTAGCCTTTGTGCTGAAAATTAATGTTGAAAGTGCCACCCAAAACGGGGGGGGGTATTTTGCACTGTCGCATATAATTAGTTTAATCATTTCAAAATCAATAAGATTTGCATGTGCCGCATTTGGAGTGGCACTATTGTTGACTCTTTCGACAAAACTTGTTAAACACTCCGACACATCAAAATGGAACTTATCGCTCAAACTTAGTGATAGCTGTTTTGGTGTATATATTTTCCAACAGTTTATATTAATACTTATTGGGCAAACCAAATTATCACAAAATGTTAATCCATATTTATATCCATGGATTGCATTTGCCATTTCACTGTCAACGTCACTGTTATTAACTGTTTTCGTTAGAAAAACGAAGTTTGGCTCACAACTGATGTAATAAGTAGCGTGAAATGAGCGGGGAATTTGAATTAATCATATGAAATGAGTAAAATCTCAGGAATAAAGAAACGTATAAGTAACAGCAAGGATGGTAAAACCGTTTTTGCAAATTTCGGGTATTTATCACTTTTGCAGATTGCTGGATATGTGTTTCCACTTATAACAATGCCATATCTTGCACGAGTGATTGGTGCTGATGGCTTTGGAAAAATAGCATTTGCGTCAGCAATTGTTGTGTGGATTCAAACAATATCAGATTGGGGTTTTAACCTTACAGCCACACGTGATGTAGCTCAAAATAGAGACGACAAGGAGAAGGTATCAAGAATTTTCAGTAATGTGTTATGGGCAAGATGCCTGCTGACGGTGTTTTCAGGTTTGCTGTTATTTATTGCAATTTCTATAGTGCCGTATTTTCAAGAAAATGCTGCTATTATTTGGATAACTTTTTTGCTTGTTCCTGGTTACATTCTTTTTCCTGATTGGTTTTTCCAAGCCATAGAGAAGATGAAATACACCACAATTTTTAATTTGTCATTCAAACTGATATTCACTGTGGCGGTATTTATCTTCATTCGAGATAGAGAGGATTATCTTATTCAACCATTGCTGACCACAATTGGATATCTAATATGTGGCGCAGGAGCGTTGTTTTTGATTCTCAGAAAGTGGAAATACAAGTTGTATGGTCCAAATTTGAGTGAGATTAGGAAAACAATCAAAGGTAGCTCAGATGTGTTTATCAACAATTTGATGCCTAACTTGTATAACAGCTTTTCTGTGATGCTGTTGGGATTCTTTGGTGGCGCCACTGCCAATGGCTTGTATGATGGAGGAAGTAGATTTCCATCAATATTCTACCAATTTCAGTCAGTGCTATCACGAGCTTTCTATCCATTCTTGTCTCGCCGACCAGATAAACATAGCTTTTATGCAAAGATAAATATGGCAACTGCCTTGGCGGGAGCATTACTACTTATTGCCGTATCGCCATGGTTAATTAAAGTCATGTTAGGCGACGAATTTGAAAAATCCGTAATCGTGATGCAAATATTGTCGTTATCCGTCGTATTTTTGGCGATGGATTACGCTTACGGAACGAACTACTTGATAATTCATCACGAAGAAAGGGCGTTGAGAAATCTGACATTTATTTGTTCTCTTATTGGTATGTGTGCAGCTATTCCTTTGGTGTATTATTTTACTTATATTGGAGCGGCAATCACAGTGCTCCTCTGCAGAGGACTGTTAGGCATAGGCTCATTTGTGTTGTGTAAAAAACACATGAAAAATAAGATTAAGAAATAGTGTTCGATGTATGGCTTATGATGCTAAAAAAGTATGGTTGTTAACTAAGAAAGGATCGAATACCCAAAGAATCAGGAGAAATATTAATAAAAAACAAGATTATATGAATTGTGTTGTTGCTCCGCTATGGTATGGTGCCTGTAAAAAAGGTCCAGATGATGGTGCTTTGCGTTTGGCTGAATTGTTTGAAAAAGAAAGTCATTCAGAAATCTGTAAAGTGTCTGTTCCTGCTGATGTTTTAGGCGATGATGATAGAATGCCGCACTTTAATGCTATCGATAAGGTAAACCGTAAGATATGTGAGTTGGTTTATTCCGCATTGTCATCTGGTGGTAAGGTGATTACAATCGGAGGAGACCATGCCGTTTCGTGGGGTTCGATAGCTGGTGTGTTAGAGTTTAACCCTGAAGTGGGCGTTATCTATATTGACGCACATGGCGACTGCAACATTTCGGAACGCTCGTCCACTCACCACATACATGGAATGCACATGGCGTATTTGATGGGATTTGGAGCAAGTAATTATGTGGGGAGATACACGGACAAGCTCCTGCCTGTGGGCAATATGCTGTATGTAGGGGCAAGGAGCCTTGACCCGTATGAGCGCGAATTGGTTAATGACCACGGCTCTTTCATTTAAAAATGCTTTGAATTTTCAATATCCATGAGTATTAGTC
>OIZL01001907.1_pt1 | contig 10332 bp, 14 predicted proteins | sample 1588541 | NCBI WGS metagenome assembly OIZL01 (sample SAMN03283285) | human gut metagenome | biome: human-associated habitat; material: feces | host: Homo sapiens | place: Peru | collected 2012 | reverse complement strand
CATTAGTAAGTATAGCATAAATTACCCCCCCCGCAAGCGAACATTTGTTCTTATTTGATATATTTTTCTTTTTAATGTATAATTAACTCGTGATTTATATGAAGAAGTTAAAAGAAAAAATTGAATTAAAACCAATAATTACTACTATATGTTTAGTTTGTATTCAATCAATATTATATTTTATATCTAAATTATTACAAGGAAATCTTAATTTAATTGGAAATACAATTGACACAAAGATACCATTTTTACCTGCATTTTTTATACCTTATTGTATTTGGTACTTAATGATATTTTTAATACCATATTATTTATATTGTAAAGATAAAGATAAATTTGTTAAATATGTTATATCATATGTACTATGCTCTATGATTGGAAACATTGTATTCATAAGTTACCCATCAACAGTAGCAAGACCTACTGTAACAGGAACAGATATTTTTTCATTAATTGCTAGATTCATTTATTGGATAGATACCCCTACCAATTGTTTTCCATCATTACATTGTGCGATAAGCATGCTATTTATACTTTACGTATGTGAAAGCAAAAATACAAACATAATCACTAAAATATCAGTATGTATAATATCAATCTTGATAATGTTTTCAACTCTATTTACTAAACAACATGTAGTCGCAGATTTCATAAGTGGAGATATACTTGCTTTAATAGTATATTTAATAGTTAAACCATCTAAGAAATTACCTAATTATATCAAAACAAAACTAAATCTTTAAAAAATATTTACAATCATTTGTTTGTGTGTTATTATTTACTTATAAATGGAGGAAAAATATGGAAAAGTTAACATCTAAACAAGAAAAAATATTAACAACTATTAAAAAATTCATTGCTAAAAATGGATATTCTCCTACTATACGTGAATTATGCACATTATGTAGTCTTAATAGTACTGCTACTATGTTTGTACACTTAAAAAATCTTACTAAAAAAGGATATATTAATCAAACAGGAAGTAAATTTAGAACTATAGAGTTAGTTGTACCAAATGAATACGATAAAAATTATAAAGATAAAGATAATGTAGTAAATGTTCCATTACTTGGTAAAGTTGCTGCTGGTAGTCCTATCGAAGCAATTGAAAAACCTAATGAATTCTTCTCTTTACCAAAAGAATTGTTACCTAGAAATAAAGATGTATTTACTCTTGAAGTAAATGGCGACTCTATGATTAACGTAGGTATATTTGATGGAGATATCGTTATTGTTAAAAGAGAAAAAACAGCTAATAATGGTGAAATAGTTGTAGCTATGACTGATGAAAATGAAGTAACATTAAAAAGATTTTATAAAGAAAAAGACCATATAAGACTTCAACCAGAAAATGATTATCTTGAACCAATTATATTAAAAAATGTAACTATTCTTGGTAAAGCAATTGGTCTATATAGAAAAATATAACATTTAAAAACTGATCACTTGATCAGTTTTATTTTGTCATCATCATATATATTAAGAATACAGCCATAAGAACTAGTACTATTAATCCATTTATTTGATCACTTTTTCTATGTTTATCGCCTATTCCAATTGCCATTGAAATTAGTATTCCACCAATTAGTCCACCTATATGAGCACTTAAATCTATACTTGATGATAAAAATCCTATTACTAAATTTATAATTATAACAGGCATTATACTTCCTCTTAATATACCTTGTAATGTTGCTCTATAATAATAAGTGAAATAACATATACTACCAAGTAATCCAAATATAGCACCACTAGCACCAATACTTATACTATCAGCAGTCATAAATACTCCACTAAATATACTACCAAGTAGTCCACTTACTAAATATATAAGTAAGAACTTACTCTTGCCATAATATCTTTCAACAACTGGACCTATACTATATAATGCTATCATATTAAATAATATATGCATTATATCAGCATGAACAAACATACAAGTAAATAACCTATAGAATTCTCCATTTTGAACAAGTTCATAATTATTACCAAAAATATTAATTAATTCATCATTACCATGAAGTACTCCATATAAGAATACCATTAGATTAAGAACAATTAATATATAAGTAACAACTGGTTTTTTAGGACTAAATATTTTCTCTAATTTCTTTTCTTTTTTCATTGTATTTTGATTCATATCTTCAGTTAATTTAAAGAATTCAATAGGATCAACTTTATTACTAAAATTAGTATCTTTAACTTTAGGAAAAAATTCTTTAACAAATTTATTCTTTTTAAAGTCATCTAGTCCATCTATTTTAATAGTTTCTATATTCTTATTGTCACTAATACTTACATTATCACCTGTATCTAAAAGTAAGTTTAATGTAGTCATTTTAAATGATAAAGTATTTCTTTTTATACTTTTCATTATTGTTTTTACTTTAAATATATCACTTTTAAATTGTTCTTCATTATGTATATAATTTGTATTTATTCTAATAAGTTTTAAATCATTTTCCATATTTTCAAGCCATATTTCATTATCAAGACCATTTATAATAACAGGTTTATAATCTTCTTCTGTTATAAAATAATGTAATATTTTTAATATGATATCATCTTTCTTATTTATTTTTATATTCATTTTAATTCCCTTTCATTTCAATAATAATATTTTACTATTAAACATACAATTAGTAAAGAGGTGATAAAAATTAAAAAGTATTTTAAGGATATATTATTATTTATTTTTATATTGTTTTTATGGTTACTTAGTGGTTTTATATTTAAATTTAATAAAGAATATTATGATTTATTAAGATTACCTTCTTTTGCTTTAAATGGTAAATTAATAAGTATTATATGGTTTATTATTTATATACTTAATACTATTTCTATAATTATTGTATCTAAGAAAACAAATGTATTTAAGAATAGAGATTATCTTTATATATTACTTACTAATTATTTAGCAAATGAATTATTTATGTATTTCTTTTTCTATTTGATGAGTCCATTCTTAGGATTTGCGATTACTACTGTGGTAATGTTAAGTACGATATTCTTATTCTTAGAAACAAAAAAGATTTCTAAAAAATCTTCTTATTTCTTAGTACCTTATATTATATATAGTATATATGCTTTTATATTAATGAGTACTGTATATTTTATGAATTTCTAAACATATCAAGTATTTCATTGAATTCTTTTTCTGGTTGAACTTGAAATTCCATAAACTTTCCTGTTATTGGATGATTAAATCCTAAGTATTCTGCATGTAACATTTGTCCATAATCATTTATTATTTTCTTTTTACCATATGTAGGATCATTAACAACAGGATGTCCTATATAATCCATATGTACTCTTATTTGATGTGTTCTTCCTGTTTCTAGTTTACATCTTATTAGTGTCGAATCTTTAAATCTATCTAATACTCTAATATGAGTTATAGCATCTTTTGAATTTTCACTTGTAACAGCCATCTTCTTACGATTGTTTTTATCTCTACCAATTGGTGCATCTATGGTAGCAGTATCTTCTAGTATAATTCCTTCAACTAAAGCAATGTACTCTCGTACTACTTCTTTTTTGGCAATAGCGTCCGCTAATACATTGTGTGCTTCATCATTTTTGGCTACTAATAAAAGTCCTGATGTGTCAGCATCTATTCGATGAACTATTCCTGGTCTAATACTTGTATTTACTGTACTTAAGTTATTGGTATGATACATTAAAGCATTTACTAGTGTTCCTGTATAATTACCAGGGGCAGGATGTACTACCATGCCACTTGGTTTATTTACTACGATTAAGTCTTCATCTTCATAATATATGTCTAGGGGGATATTTTCTGGAATAATATCTGTTTCTTCTATATACTCACTTATTTCTATGTTATCATTTTCTTTTAAGATGTAACTTGATTTTACTTCTTTTCCATTTACTAATATATTTCCATTATCTATCATTTTTTGTATTTTACTTCTTGTATACTCTGTACTATCTGTTAAATATTTATCTATTCTCTTTCCTATATCGTTTTCATTTATTATCATCTGACTGCCTCCTTCTACTACTTAATAGTAATAGAAATACTCCTATTACTATTAAAATATCTGCTACATTAAATATTGGAAAATTATAATTTCCTAGTTTTATTGATATGAAATCTATTACATAACCTCTTACTATTCTATCTATTAAATTACCTAGCGAGCCTCCAATTACGAAAGATAGTGCTATAATGTCTATCTTCTTTTCTATTTTATTCCTTTTTATATAATATAGTAGCACTCCTATTATTAGGACTGCTACTACTATTAAGAATATTCTTTTTCCTAATAATATACTAAAGGCTGCTCCTGTATTATTTGTGTATATTATGCTAAATATATTTTTTATTATTTCTATATTTTCTCCTGGCACAAGAGAGTTTACTACTAATATTTTTGTTATTTGGTCTACTATTAAAAATATTATTGATAGTATTATTATTGTCATATTATTCCCCGTTTTCTATTTTTTTCCAAATACAAGTATCTAAAACATACCCGTCTTTTACATAGCCTTCTTCTGATTTAAAATCATCAGTTAAGCAGTCCATCGGAGGCATTTTAAAACAGTAGACAAAATCAGAGTCACGGTATATGTATATAATAGCATCTTGACTACAAGTAGCCTCTCTATTACCTGGATTCCTATATTCTGACGCTTCAATAATATTCTTATCTATTATATCTTTAACTTTTATACCCTCATTAACTTTATAAATGTCAACAGAATATTCATCTCTAACTATTTTATTATCTTTGTCTTTTTTTTCTACTATCTTTGTTGCTTTGCCATCTGCTACAAAATTCAAATCAGCATTGTATAATGTTATATAACTTTCTATTCCTTTAGATAACTGGTCTACAAATGCCTTCTCTGTTTTTAATTTACTTCTTTTATAAGTATCTAATAGATTTGGTACTACAAACACTAATATTATTGATAGTATTACAATTACTGCTATTAACTCTATTAAGGTAAAACCTTTCTTATTCAATTTTTTCATATTCTATCCTCCACTAAGTATATATTATCATAAATGAGTTTTTTTATCAATATTACCTTGATATTTTTTTTGTTTATATATATAATTGGTATAGGTGGTAGAATGAAATTGGTATACAAGAATAAAGATATTGATTTATATGAATGTAAAAACTTTTTTTCTAGATTAAAGGGATTTATGTTTACTAAAAATATTGATAAGGCTCTTTTATTTGATAGATGTAATAGTATTCATACTTTTTTTATGAAAGAGAATATTGATGTTATTATGTGTGATAAAGATAATAGGGTTTTATTCTTTTACAAGGATTTATCTAGAAACAAAATTATACTACCTAAAAAGGGTGTTACTAAGGTGTTTGAAACTCCTAGTAATTATTTTGATATTGTTATTAATGAAAAGGTGATGATTAAATGAAAGTTGCTATAATTGGTACTGGTGCTTATGGTATGGCACTTGCTAGTATTTTTTATGATAATAAATGTAGTATTAAGATGTGGACTAATAGTGAAGAAGAGAGGAATCTCCTACTTAAAGAAGGTAAGAGTGATAAAGTAGATTTTGTGATTCCTAAGGATATTGTTATTAGTACTGATATGAAAGAGGTTGTTGATAAGGCTAATCTTATTATGATTGCTATTCCTGCTAAGTTTTTAGACACAACTAGTAAAGAATTAAAAAAATATTATAATAGTAAACAAGTTGTTTGTATTGCCTCTAAAGGTATTGAACAACATACTTGTAGATTTTTATATGATGTTATTAGAGATAATATTAGAACTAGCAATATTGCTATTATTTCTGGTGGTACATTTGCTGTTGATATTGTGTATAAAGTACCTATTGGACTTACTCTTGCTACTAAAAGTAATTATGCTAAGGATGCAGTTATTAAAGGTATGAGAAATGATTATGTTAAGTTAAGAAATACTAGAGATGTTATTGGTACTGAAATATGTGGTGCTATTAAAAATGTTATTGCAATTAGTGCTGGAATACTTGATGGTATGGGATATCCTATTTCTACTAGTAGTATGTTTATTACAGAATCTCTACATGATATTAAGGATTTGATTAAGGCTCTTGGTGGTAGTAAGAAAACGATTCTTTCTTTTGCTGGTTTTGGAGACCTTCTTCTTACTTGTACTTCCGTTAAAAGTAGAAATTATACTCTTGGTAAAATTATTGGTGAAGGTAAAAGTAAAGAAGAAATTGATAAGTATATTGAAAGTACCACTATCGAGGGATTATATACTCTTATGTCTATTAGAAAATTAATTAAAAATAAGAAGATTAAGATGCCAATTATTGACCTTACTTATGATATTATTATTAATGGTAAATCACCAGATGAACTTAAATCTTTCTTAAATAAAAAAGAATAAAAGTAGTTAGTTATTTTCGATATAACTTTCTACTTTTTTTATGGTACTATTAAAATTATTATAATCTGTTTCAAACCAACCTACTGGTAATTGATGGTTAAAGAAGGTATATTGTCTTTTGGCATAGTGTCTAGAGTTTTGTTTTATTTTTTCAATTGCTTCTTCTTTAGTACAATTACCATCTAAATAATTATAGATTTCACGATAGCCAATAGCATTTAGTAATGGTTTTGTTTTTATACCTTTGTCGTAGAAGAATTTTACCTCTTCAAGTAGTCCTTGACTTATCATTTCATCTACTCTTTTATTTATTTTATCATATAGTACTTGTCTATCTGTAGTAAGTCCAATAAAGATTACATCATATAATAATTTATTAGTTTTATTTTTACTTATTGATTCATTATTTTCTTTATAATAATTGATTGCTCTTATTAATCTACGACGATTATCTTTATTTATTATGATATCTTTATCTAGTTTTTTTAATTCTTCATATATTTCTTCATTAGTTAAGTTATCATAAGTATTGGTACTTTTTTCTTCAGATAATTTATAATCATATAAGGCTGCTTTGATATATAAGCCTGTTCCTCCTACTAGAATGGGTGTTTTATTTCTACTTTGAATTTCTTTTATTTTTTCACGGCAATCTTTTTGATAGTGATAGATGGTATATTCTTCGGTTACTTCTTTAAAATCTAATAAGTGATGAGGAATACCTTCTTTTTCTTCTTCTGTCACTTTAGCACTGCCTATATCTAATCCTTTATATACTTGAACGGCATCGGCATTTATTATTTCACCATCATATTTTTTGGCTAGTTCAATACTTAATTTTGTTTTTCCTACTGCTGTTGGTCCTGTTATGACAATTATTTTATGCATATTGTCCTCCTTTTTAAAGAAAAGAAGATGTTTATTTTATCTTCTTCTTTTGATTATTTTGATTAAATGAATAATCTTCTACTTTTCTTAAGCCTAGTTCTATTTCTTTTAATTCATTAGCTCTTCTTAATTCTAATGATAAATATTTTAATACTTCGATATTTTTGTTGTTATCTCTTAAGGCTAATGTTAAACTTCTCATTATATCTGTTTCATATGACATAATATCACCCCACTTGCCACTTATAATAGCATAATCTATGGTGTATGTCAAACATATTTTTAATTTAGAGACTTATTATTAAGGCTCTAAATTATTATAGAAAGACCTTAGGCTTTCTATAACACGAAAGAGACCTTAGGCTCTGAAGTACTTTAAACACTTCTTTTAAACATTTTTTCTATTTCATATATGGTAAAATGAATTATCGTTGGTCTGCCATGAGGACAATTATAGGGATTATTACACTTTCTTAGTTTGTTTATAATTTCTTCTTGGGCCTCTTTAGTTATTCTAGTATTAGCCTTGACACTCATTTTACAACTTACTAACTTAGCTAGGTTATCTCTAAACTTTCCTAGTGTAAAGTCTTTACCTTTAGATAGTATTTCTTCAAATATTCTTTTTACTATTTCTTCTTCTCTACCCTTAGGTACCCAGGTTGGATGAGATATTACTCTAAAGGAATTAATACCAAACTCTTCTATTTCAAAGTTTAATTCTTCCATTATATTTAGATTTTCTTTTATTTTGATATATTCATTATTGGGTAATGTTATTACTATTGGTACTAACGGAGAGATGGTATCGTTATTAGGATGTGACAATAAGTAATAATTTCGTTCATAGTTTACTCTTTCTTCAGCAGCATGCTGGTCAATTAGATAGATTCCTTTTTCATTTTCACAAACGATATAGGTTCCTAAGGCTAGTCCTATTGGATATAACTCTGGTAATTTGTCATGGACTATTTCTTCAGCATAGTCTTCTTTTTCTTCTTCGGTATCATACTCATTATTTGGTTCTTCAATAAAGTTAACTAGATTATTTAATCTTTCTTTATCTTCATCTGGATAGGTCTTCTCTTCGTCCTTTGGTGCTATATTATTTCTATCTAGATTTAATGTTAGATTTTTATATGTTACTTCTGGTCCCTCTTCTTTGGTTTCTATCTTGGGTATTAGTATTTTCTTTTTGATAGTACTTATGATGGTATCTTCGATTAGGACTTTTAAATCTTCAAAGTTACTAAACTTGATATCTTGTTTTGAGGGATGTATATTGACATCGATTAGTGATGGGTCAGTATTTATATTTATAACAACAATCGGATAACGAGTGTCTTCTTTAAAAGAAGAATAGGCATCATTAATTATTTTATTTAGATATTGTATCAGTCAAAGATGATGTAACAGCACTTAATCTATTAGAAAGGTGATCAAAATGAATAATTTAGAAGATATAGTTGTGGAAAATAGTCGGCTTATTTATTCCTTAGTAAAGAAATATGGAAACTCAAATAATAGAGAGGATCTTTATCAAGTGGGGATGATTGGTTTGATTAATGCATATAAGAACTTTGACTCTAATTACAATACTAAATTCTCAACTTATGCCTACATGTATATTGAAGGAGAAATAAAAAAATATATTTAATGGAAAGTAATCATGATGTAGAAATGGAAATGAATGGAAGTAAAGACTTTCAAACTAAACTTAGAAATATAGGAGATACTGGGCACTTATCTAATGAAGATTGTGCCAAGTATTTAAATATGATTATAGGGAATAATACTAAAAAAATAGTATTAATTCATATAAGTGAACATGATAATACATATGAAAAAGCATATGAAACAAATAGAAAAGCAATAGATAATAGAATTGATATTAAAACTGCTTATGCAAATGAAATAACAATTGTAAATTAGGAGGAATAAATGAGTTTAAAATATTATGTAAAAAGAATTAAATCTATAGAGTTTAGACGTATGAATGAAGTATTAAATAGGGAAGCTAAAAGAAATAATAAGAGTAAGATATCTGTTAAGTTTGACTTTTTAAAGTGTGCTTTAAAATATAAGATGGGTTATGTTGATTATATGAAATGTAACGCTGTTAATTTAAAGGATGAAGATATCAAGAAATTATTTACTGGTGAAAATTATAAAGAACTTTTACATTATTTAAATCCTATTAAATATAGAGTTGTTATGGATGATAAAATTATTTGTAATAAGATATTTAGTAAATATTTAAAGAGAAGTTATATTGATCTTAGAGTATGTAGTCTTGATGAGTTTAAAGAGTTCTTAAAAGGAAAAGAGAATGTTTTTGCTAAACTTGTTGATGGTTTTGGGGGAGCAGGAGTTGTTAAGATCAAAGTAAATGAAATTAAAGATTATAAGAAATTATATAATGAATTATGTAAAAATAGACAATTCTTAGTAGAAGAAGAAATTAAACAACATAAAACTCTTACTGAAATTAATCCAGCAGCAGTTAATAATATAAGAGTAGTTACTTTACTTAAAGATAATAAAGTATATTATATAGAAAGAATACTTAGAATAAATGATGGTCTTACTGATACGATTAGTTCTCATGATATACAAGGAAGACTTGATGAAGAGTTTAATTTAATATCTGATATGGTAGATGATGATTTAAATATATATAAGACTCATCCAGTAACTGGATTTAAGTTTGAGGGAATAAAGATACCTAATGCTAAGAGTGTTTATGAACTTATAGAAAGGGCTGCTAGAGAAATCGCTAACATAAGATTTATAGGATGGGATATAGCTATAACACCAGATGGAGCAGATATAATAGAAGTTAATCCATATCCGTGTTATACAAATTATCAATATTATTTAATGCATGAAGCAAACGAAAAAATGAATTATTATGAAAAAGTAATTAATTTACTTGGTGATGAGATTAAAAAATAAATTATTTTATGAAAATCTTTTAATGATAAAAGAAAGTGGTGTGAAGTAGATGATTGATGATAGTATTTATAATATAGATTTAAGTGGTATTAAGAATAA
>OIZL01001903.1_pt1 | contig 10358 bp, 7 predicted proteins | sample 1588541 | NCBI WGS metagenome assembly OIZL01 (sample SAMN03283285) | human gut metagenome | biome: human-associated habitat; material: feces | host: Homo sapiens | place: Peru | collected 2012 | reverse complement strand
CCTGTCTACATTTTTGTTCGCACTACTTTGATCCAAAGATACTTTCATACCAATCTCCATGTACTGTATTTTAAAGGGCAAGTATTTTCATACTTACCCTTTATTTCGGCACAGTTATTCGGTTTCTTAACCTTTCCGCCTCTTCGTATCTGTGTTTTTCGCGTATCTTTGTCAGAAAAGGTAGATCGCTGCCGTGTAGGGCGGCAGATCCATGGAAATGCTGTAATCTTTATAATTGCACGGCTCCGCCTTCGCAGTCAGCTCCGCGGGAAGCTCATGCCCGTTGCCGCCGAAGCGCTTCTCATCGCTGTTGAGCAGAAGTTTGTATTTACCCTTCTTCGGCACTCCCACGATGTAGTTCTCCCAGCACATCGGCGTCATATTCAGAACGAACAGCACATTGTTTTTGCCCGTCTCGTCCTTCCGGAAAAAGCTGTAAACGCTGTGATCGGAATCGTCCGCGTTCAGCCACTCAAACCCCGCCCAGTCGTTGTCGATCCGGTACAGCGCAGGATATTTGCGGTACAGCTTCAAAAGCTCCTTCATATATTCATGCACGCCCCTGTTCAGATCCTCACCGAGCAGATACCAGTCGAGCTCGCGCTCCTCGCTCCACTCTCTCTCCTGGCCAAAATCCTGCCCCATGAAAAGCAGTTTTTTGCCGGAATGACCGAACATAAAGCTGTAGCCAACCCGCAGGTTCGCGTATTTGTCCACCTTGTAACCCGGCATCTTGTTTACCATCGAACACTTGAGATGAACCACCTCGTCGTGCGACAAAGGCAGGATATAGTTTTCGCTGTTGTTGTAGCTCATAGCAAAAGTCATGGCGTGATGATCATTCTTGCGGAAAAGCGGATCCAGCTTCATATACTCGCAGAAGTCGTGCATCCAGCCCATGTTCCACTTAAAGCTGAACCCAAGACCTCCGTCCTTGATCCTTCCGGTCACCTTAGGCCACGCCGTAGACTCCTCCGCGATCGTGATAAAGCCCGGATACGTTCCGCGCACAACGGAATTGAAGTGCTTGAAGAATTCGATCGCCTCCAGGTTTTCATTGCCGCCGTACTTGTTCGGAACCCACTGACCCTCTTTCTTTCCATAGTCCAGATAAAGCATGGACGCAACCGCATCCACACGGATTCCGTCGATATGATACTCCTTAAGCCAGAAAAGCGCGTTGGCTATGAGGAAATTCTTGACTTCATTCTTGCCGTAATTAAAGATCTTTGTACCCCAGTCCGGGTGCTCTCCGATCCTCGGATCCGGATGCTCAAAGATACACTGTCCGTCAAAGCGTCCCAGCCCATGCGCATCGGTCGCAAAATGCGCCGGAACCCAGTCCAGAATGACGCCGATCTTATTTTTGTGCAGCGAATCGATCAGATACATAAAATCCGCAGGATCGCCGTGTCTCGAAGTCGGCGCATAGTACCCTGTAACCTGATATCCCCAGGAACCGTCGAAGGGATACTCTGCGATCCCCATCAGCTCCACATGGGTGTATTTCATTTCCTTGAGGTATTCCACAATGCGGTCTGCAAACTCCCGGTAATTGTAAAAGCCCTCTGTCCCGTCGGGGTGTTTCATCCACGATCCGATATGGCACTCGTAGATCGCCATCGGCTCTTTATAATAATTCTTCTCATCCCTGGTCTTCATCCAGGCATCGTCCGTCCACTTGAACTTCCCGATGTCGAAGGTTCTCGAAGCGTTTCCCGGACGCATCTCGGCATAATTTGCAAAAGGATCTGCCTTGTACAGCTTCTCCCCATCCGGCGTTGTGATCAGATACTTGTACAGCTCATTCTCTCCCACGCCCGGAATAAACACGGCATAGATACCGCCCGGCCCGAGCTTTTTCATCGGATGTCTCTGCTCATCCCAGCCATTGAAGGTTCCGATCACGTGTACGCTTGCCGCATTGGGCGCCCACACGCCGAAGAACATTCCCTTTTCTCCATTCTCCACAGATGGATGCGCACCCAGCTTTTTGTAGATGTCGTAGTGCGTACCCTGTGCAAACAGATACTGGTCTGCTTCCGAGATAAAAACTTTGTTCTGTTCAACTTTGGTTTCCTTTTTTGTCGCCATCGCATCGCCCCCATACTCTATAATCTCACAGCTATCCCATCACACCTTAGTAGTGCATAAAGTCCTTCTCCCTCAGAACGATCATGTCCTCCTGATCGTATCTTTTTCCAAACAGAATATCCATAAAATGTCTGGGCGTCTTTTTGTTTGCATAGTAGATCGCCTCGTCCACAAGCTCTCTGACATCTGCCAGCGTCACCTCATGGTCGCTCGTCTGATTCTCATCAATACGCGTATGCAGTGCCAGCACGCCGAAATCGTCGATCGAATACTCCTGCTCCTGCGCATACAGCTTCGCGTACTCTACTAACGACTCGTCATCCAGCGCCTCCACATCGATGCGCAGATTAAAGTTATTGGCAAGCGCTGCATTTTTCTCCATAAAGCGGTCGATCTTCTGCTTGCTGTCTGCCATCAGAAGGAGCAGCCCCTTGTTATCCTTCTCCAGCGCCTTGCTGATCTTCGCCGCTGTCTCCTTGTTCAGTCCTGCGGCCTTCTCAATGATCAACGCGCCGTTGTCCAGTCTGCCGAACGTCTCTTCAATATTTTTCTTATTCAGCGAGCTTCCCGAAATCTTAGCCACCTTGCCGGAAAAGTTGCTGTCACCGACCTGCATCTCCCGGATCAGTCCCTTGGCAAGCGCCAGAACCGTATCCTCTTCCTCTCCGGTCAGCAGGACATTTCCTGTGTAGGACGCAAGGCTCATATTGTCCAGTGTATTGACAAGCTGCTGTCTGGATTTGCGGTGATGCACAAACCTTCCGAACAGCTCCTTCTCTTCGTCTGTCAGCTCACGCGGCGATACCGTTTCCCGGCTCTCCGCCGTCTCCGTCTTTTCTTCAGATTTCTCCGCAGCTTCGGACTCCTGCGCCTTTTGCGGCTCGTCCTCTGCGGTCGCCTCTTCTGTATCTGTGACTTCTTCGATCTCCTCCAGTTCTTCTACCGCATCATCCTGGGTGATCTCATCCGTCACCGGTTCACTCTCGCTTTCTTCCTTGACCTCTTCCTTCTTCGGCTGCTTTAATTCCTCTTCAGCATCTTCCGGAAGGATCACCTTCTTGATTCCCGGCTTTTCCGCCTCTTTCCGGATCGCTGCGACAAACGCTCTCTCCAGCTCCTCCAGAAGGCCGTTCTTCGTCGCCTCGTCGAAATTGTCAAACAGACTTCCCGTCTGTGCCAGAATATGTCTACGAACATCTTCCATTCGTTTCTGTTCGTTTGTCTTTTTCATCTGTTCCCACTCAGCCATAATATCATCTATGCTGAGCTGACCTGTGATCTGCTTCTCCACACGCTCGGCGTCCGGCACTACCAGACTGATCTGTCCGTCGTACTCCTGGGAAAGGATCTTGTCAAAGCGGGACGGTCTTGTGTTCAGAGGGGTGATCGGCTCCTCGCGCTGTACGGTCGCCTCTTCTCTCGCCGTTCTGTCAAAAGAAACGATCTTCCGCTCCGGCTCTGGCTGTTGAGCTACCGTTGCCGCCTTGAAAACAGGAACTTCTGTGGCTGCCTGCAGCTCTCCTGCCGCAACTGGCTGTGCTGTAGCAATCGGCTGCTCTGCCACCGCCTCTGGCTGTGGTGCTACCGTTGCTGTCTCAGAAACAGGCGCGCCTGTAATCTCCTGTACTTCTTCCTCATGTACTATCGGCGCCGCTTCGGATACCGGAATTTCGGTAGCTGCCCGCGGCTCTCCTGCCGCAACTGGCTGTGCTGCGACCGGCTCTGGCTGCTGCGCTGCCGTTGTCGTCTCAAAAACAGGAACTTCTGCTACTGCCTCCGTTGCTGATACTGCCTCGGAAACCGGTGCTTCCGTGATCTCCTGCACTTTTTCCTGTACTGCCGATGCAGCCTCCGATACCGGCACAACCCCAGCCGGGTTCTCCCCGCCGAGCACTTCCTTGACATGCCCTGCAAGCTCTGCCTGCAAATTGATCGTATTATACTGTCCGACATCCACTGCCCGGATCTCCGGCAGCTCCGTCGTCGGCATTTCTTCTATCGTCTGCACCTCGTCCTGTACATTTTCGGACGCGTGCAGGATCTTTCCTGCCACCTGCGTTGTCGCGGGTACGCTCTCCGGCTCCTCGTACGAAGCCGCATCCTCCCCGGATTCCTCTGTTTCTTCGTCCGCCGCTTCTTCGTCGCGCTCACGTATCCAGGCATCGTATTTTGCCTGCTGATCCTCACTGAGCGGCTCATGGAGCGCTTTCAGCTCCAGCGCTTTGACTACATATCTTCCCTCTCCGAACCAGAGGAACATCTCGTCACATTCCTCTACGCATTTCGTAGTAAGTCCGATCCGGTGATACAGGTAAGCCAGCTCATACGCCCACTTCTCCCGGTAGTCGCGCTTCTTAAACTCTTCGAGAACGGCGATCCTCTCCTCCAGACTTACGTCCTGCGCCTCATACAACCGGTACAGAAGGATGTATCTTCCCGTATCCTTGGGCGCGATCTGTGAGAACTCGTTATAATATGCCATCGCCTGCACGTACTCGCCGAGCTTGATCGAAAGCTCGCACAGAGAGTATACGATCAGTCTTCCTGTCGGATGCTTCTCGTAGGCAAGCAGCAAGATATCCTTGCTCTCCTGATATCTTCTGTTGATCTTATATAAATCACTGATCATGCAGAGCATCATCACGCTTCGGACCCTACGCCAGTCGATCGTGTCTGCGATCTTGACCGCCTCCGCATACTCACCCTCTGCGACCAGTGTTCTGATTTCTTCGGAACGTATTTTATATTCGTACTTATCCAAGGTGCTCACCTCATTCTGCATAGTAACCCTATTTTCACTGTTCCAGTTTACCATAGCTGATTATCAATGTAAATAAATGAAAGCGAAAAAAGCACCTTCAGACCATGTACTCTGTTACCAAAATACACCAACATCTGGAGATGCCGCAATTTACAATTCCATCATATTGTATAGTAAAACGAATTTCTTTATTTCCCTCTCTCCCGGTAGAGGCGGCTGCTCAGTTCGGCAAACTGTTCCAAAGTCAACGTTTCGCCGCGCACCGTAGGGGAAAGCTCCATCTCTGCCAACACCTTCTCCACATCCGGTCTGGATACGCCCAGATTTCCGGCATTGGTCAGCCCGTTGACCAGCGTCTTGCGCCTCTGGTTGAAGGACGCGCGGATTACTGCAAAAAGATAGCTCTCATCCGCCACCTCGACCGGCGGCTCGTCATAGCGTTCCAGCCGGATCACCGTGCTGTCCACGTTCGGTCTTGGCATAAAGCAGGATGCAGGGACGCGCGCCACGATCTCCGGCTTCGAATAATACTGTACCGCCAGGGAAAGCGCTCCATAGTCCTTCGTTCCGGGGCCTACCTGCATACGGTCCGCCACTTCTTTCTGCACCATGATCGTGATGCTCTGCAGCGGAATGTGCTTTTCAAACAGCGCCATGATGATCGGCGTCGTGATATAATACGGCAGATTTGCCACCACCTTGATGGGGCGTCCGCCATTTCTCTCCTGCACGATCCGGTTGATATCCACCTTGAGGATGTCCTCGTTGATCACCGTGACATTGTCATAGTCTCCCAGCGTTTCCTCCAGGATCGGGATCAGATTCTTATCGATCTCCACGGCGATCACTTCTCTCGCCTGCTCTGCCAGATACTGTGTCATCGTGCCGATCCCCGGTCCGATCTCCAGCACGCAGTCCTGCTCCGTCAACTCTGCGGAATCCACGATCTTCTCCAGGATATTGCTGTCGATCAGAAAGTTCTGTCCGAACTTCTTCTGAAAGCTGAACCGGTATTTCTCAATGATCTCCGCTGTTTTCTTTCCATTTCCCAATGTAGCCATCTAGCTCTCCCTCTCTGCCGTCTCTTCTATATGGAATAGGCTGCGCGCATTTCTCTCCGTCGCCGCGATCACTTCCTCTGCCGTCACACCCTTAATCTGCGCGATCGCCTCCGCCACATACGGAAGGTTCAATGAGCTGTTGCGGTGTCCCCGGTTCGGCTCCGGCGCAAGGTAGGGGCTGTCCGTCTCCAGCAGGATCCGGTCAAGCGGGATCTCCTCCACCGCTTCTTTCAGCTTTTTTGCATTCTTGAAGGTAATCACACCGCCGATCCCAAAGAAAAATCCCATATCCAGATATTCCCTCGCGATCTCCTTTGTATAGGAAAAACAGTGAATGACGCCGCCGATGTCCCCAGCGTTCCTCTCCTTCATAATATCCAGCGTATCCTTCGCCGCATCCCTCGAGTGGATGATCAGCGGCAGCTTTACCTCGCGCGCAAGCGCAAGCTGCTCCCGAAACCACTTCTTCTGGATCTCCGGGTCCGGCTCTTTCCAGTAATAATCCAGTCCGATCTCTCCAACCGCCACGATCTTAGGAAGCGCGCAGCACTCTCTCAGCCACGCCATGCCCTCCGGCGTCAGCTCCTTCGTCTCGCTCGGGTGAACCCCGATCGCTCCATAGATAAAAGGGTATTTCTTCGTCAGGTCGATCGTCGTCCGGCAGCTGGAAAGGCTTGCCCCCACGTTGACTACCGTTCCTATGCCGTTCGCCGCAAACGAGCCAAGCAGCTCCTCGCGGTCTATATCAAATGCTTCGTCATCATAGTGCGCATGACTCTCAAATATCATCACAACCTCATTTCTGCGCAGTGCCCCCGCAGGACTCCCTGTCTGCGTGCGCCACGCTTCCATTTCCCATTTCGACCAGTTCTATTCTGCCACATCTCCTATACGGAAACAACCGTAAATGCGTGTGTTTTTCATACAAATAAAACTTTTTGAAAAAAATATTAAATTTTTTCTAAAAAACACTTGCATTTCACAAATGGGTATACTATAATAACACTTGCTTGCGAAACAAGCCAATGATGGACAAGCGCGATTAGCTCAGTTGGTAGAGCACCTGACTCTTAATCAGGGTGTCCAGGGTTCGAGCCCCTGATCGCGCACTACAAGGAACTGTTTTTGGAGACATGAGAGCTCTGGGGATGGTTCTTTTTTTAGGTATATGACACAAAAATATCACCTCGAAGGACACTTCGGAATGGGAGCGCAAATGAAAATTACCTGGTTTGGAACAGCTTCACTACTCATCGAATACGAGAACGGCCGGCTTCTGATCGATCCGTTTCTGACTCTGAGAGGAGCCGCCAACCACCCATCTCTGCTCTCCTATCTGAAGGAAGATTCCATCCTGATCACACACGGTCATATCGACCATCTCCAAAGTGTTCCCAAGATCATGGCAAATTCCGACGCAACCGTCTACTGCTCCGCCACCCCCGCAGCCACACTGGAACGCAAGGGCGTCGACGGCAGCCAGATCGTCATCGTAAGACCGGATGATCAGCTCGTATTCGGCAAGATCCGCGTCAAAGTCCTGAAAGGCAGACATATCTCCTTCGATAAAAAGCTGATCCGGCATACGCTCTTCAGCACCCGGGTTGTCAAATATTTCACAAATCTGCTCTTCCTGGGGATCAACCATCCACAGTATCAGGAAAAGCAGGAAACGCTGGCATACCAGATCGAAGCGGGCGGCAAGGTGATCCTTGTCCTCGGAAGCCTGAGCCTCGATCCCGACACTGTATACCCTAAATATGTAGATATGCTCGTTCTTCCCTACCAGGGAGCCAGCGATCTGGTCACACCGACGCTGTCCATCCTGCATGAGATCGAGCCCCGGACCGTTCTTCTGGATCACTTCGACGACGCTTTTCCGCCCGTGACTTATGAGATCGACACGCGGCCTCTGAAAAAGACGCTCGACGAACAGTTTCCCGATCTGCCTGTCGTCAAGCCGACCGCAGGAAAAGCGGTCACATTACTGTGACCGCCTGCACATCAGAATCCCTGTAAACAGCAGCACCGGAAATACGATGCCTGCCAAAATACCCAGCTTGAGATTATCGCCCAGCGCGCCGGAAACCATACCGACCACCGTAGGGCCTCCCGAGCAGCCCACGTCGCCAGCCAGCGCCAGCAGTGCAAACATCGCCGTGCCTCCTCTCGTAAGAGAAGCCGACGCCTTGCTGAAGGTTCCCGGCCACATGATCCCCACAGACAGACCGCAGAGTCCACACGCCAGAAGTCCTATCACCGCACTCGGCACCAGTGAAATGCACAGGTACGAAACCACGCAGAGCATACAGCTCCCAAGCATAAACCTGTCCAGATCGATCCGATCTCCGTATTTTCCATAGAAAGCTCTCGCACTTCCCATCATGATCGCAAAAAACATCGGCCCCGCCAGATCTCCGACCGCCTTGCTCACGCCAAGTCCCGACTCCGCAAACGTCGAAGCCCACTGACTCACCGCCTGCTCGCTCGCACCGGCGCACACCATCATCAGCATCAGCACCCAGAACAGCTTCTGTCCGCAAAGCTCTTTCATGGACATACCCGAATCTCCCTCTTCCAGAAGGTTTGCCATCGGCACCTTCGTAAAGGCGAGCATATTCACAACCGGCACGATCGCCCAGATCAGCGCCAGCGTCTTCCAGTTTTCAATCCCGAACAACTGAAAATACAGCGTGGAGAGCAGCACAACGCCCACATGCCCCCAACAGTAAAAGGAGTGGAGCAGGCTCATCGCCTTTTCCTTATTGTCCGTCGGACACGCCTCCACGACCGGGCTGACCAGCACTTCCAGAAGTCCGCCTCCCACGGCATAAACCGTGACGGCGATCAGTAATCCCACGAAAGGATCTCCAAACGCATCCGGCAGGATCGTCAGCAGCACAAAACCTGCCGCCGCGCAGATATGCGCCAGGATCATGGATGCACGGTATCCGATCCGGTCCACGAATGTGACGGAAAGCAGATCCACCAGAAGCTGCAGACCAAAGTTAAAGGTGATCAGCAGTGTGATCTTCGTCATCGGGATCCCATAGCTGCTATGAAAAGTCAGAAATAAAAGCGGTACAAAATTGTTGACGATCGCCTGCACGATATAGCCGACGAAACACGCTATCAATGTCTTGTTATATGCCTTGTCCATCTCTTTCCTCCGTATTCCCGATTCCGGTCCTTCCCCTGCACACAATCATTCTTTATGCCTTATATATAGCACTATATCGATTATTATTCTGAATTTCTACGTCAATATTGCCATATTCTAACACTTTTTTGATCAGAAAGTGATTCCCAGCAGTTCCAGCACAATACCCGTCACCACCGCGATCACATACAGCAGCGCAACGATCCGCAGATTTTCCTTCCGGTCGTCGTTCACACGGAACAGCACCAGGATCCCGACGCCGCTTCCGGCAAGCAGTCCCGCCATCATCGCTCCCGCGCTCAGAACTCCGTCCAGATAAAGCTGCGTGATCACCACCGACGCCGCGCAGTTCGGGATCAGACCGACAAGCCCTGCAAGCAGTTCTCCGATCACCGGGCGGTTGCGGATCAGACTTCCCAGCGTGTCCTCACCCACGAGACCGATCACCAGATTCAGCACAAAGGAGATCAGCAGAATGTAGCCGAAGATCTCCAGCGTATGATGCAGCGCTGATTTCAGGATCCCTTTCTCACAGTGACAGTGATGCTGTTCGCACAGATGCTCGATCTGCATATCCTGCTTTGGCCGGATACAGAGATCCACAATAAATCCCGCCAGCATACCTACCACGATCTTCACCAGAAGCACCTTGAGGATCATCGAGACTGCCACCTTCTCTGATATCATAATAGGAAGCATTTCATCCGAGGTAGACAGATAGATTGAAAAAAGTGTTCCCAGCGTGATGATCCTTCCGGCGTACAGGTTGGATGCCGCCGCGGAAAAACCGCACTGTGGAAATACGCCGAGCACGCTTCCGATCACCGGCCCAGCCTTGCCCGCCTTGCGGACAGCCTCCTGCATTTTGCTCCCCGTCTTATGCTCCAGATATTCCATAACCACATAAGTCACGAAAAGAAACGGCAGCAGCTTCACGCTGTCGATCAGACTATCCAAGATCACATCCCATAATAATTCCATAAGTCATCCAGTCCTTCCAAAAATGAGGTCTGCCCGTGTTCTCACGAACAGACCTCGAATAGCTATCATTCTATCACAAGGGTTACCGCTGCGCAATATCTAGCGTGTCCACCACAGGAATGCTCTTGTTCCGATCGTATATTTCAGCGTCTTTGTGCCGCCGTACTTTCCGCATCCTTTCAGCGTTACCTGCGCCGTTCCCTTGTTCACATTGTTCTGATACCCAACAATGACATAACCATCCTTCGTGGTATCTCCGTCTGTGATCAGGGTAAGCTCCTCGGTGACTGCTTTCTTTCCG
>OIZL01001899.1_pt1 | contig 10378 bp, 9 predicted proteins | sample 1588541 | NCBI WGS metagenome assembly OIZL01 (sample SAMN03283285) | human gut metagenome | biome: human-associated habitat; material: feces | host: Homo sapiens | place: Peru | collected 2012 | reverse complement strand
ATAAGTGTTCCTGCCAATTCTTGCCCATAGTAATACGTTATTTCTGTATCTTGTTCTGATGTTATGCTTTTAACAGAGGCTATTATTAATTTTTTTGCATTTTCTATATCTTCTTCTTCTATCTTTCCATTTTTTAAATCGTCTAACTGAACTTTTACGGTTTCTAATGCTTTATTATAATTTTGTATTTCTATTCCACATCTAATAAATATCATATTTTTTGGTTTTAAGTAGCTTGAACCTGCAGTGTATGCCAGACTTTCTTTTTCCCTAACATTTTGGAATAGCCTTGAGTTAGCTCCTCCTCCTAAAATTGCATTATAAACAGAAGCTACATAGCTTAAATTTTCTATTTTACTATCCACATCTAAGCTTATAACTAGCTTTCCTTGTGACACTTGCATACTTTCTTGAACAGTTTTGGTTTCTTGCACAGGTAATTCTACAGTTGTTCCAATTATGCAATTAGGTTTTCTCTCATTTACCTTTTGTATATTTTTATTTTCTTTTATATCTTTTTCTATGTTTTCCGTTATTCCAGAGCAAAATATATCTATCTTGCATTTTGATATCATCTTTTTGTAGTATTCATATAAATTCTGTGGCGTTATTTTCTCTAAATCCTCTATATATCCATATTTGTATAATCCATATGGTTTCCCATTAAATGTTTCTTCTATACATTTGTCATATGCATATTGTCCTTTATTATCTATTTTAGATTCTATTATTTGTTTTATATTATTTTTTTCGCCCTCTACATATTCAGCTTTAAATCCACCATTCTCAATTAGTGGATTAAATACTATATCTAATAAAATTTCTATACTTTTTTTTGACAGGTCTTCTTTTGCAGGTAAGAATTCATCACTTAATGATTCCAAATAAAATTTGAATACATGATTATCTCCTGTTTTTTCTATTCCACAGTCAAAACTTGCACCATACATTGATTCTAATTCTTGACTTATTAATTCTTGTGATTTTATATTATTTGTGCCTCTTCTTAGTACTGCTGAAATGACAGCATCTTTTGTAACATTTTCTCTTGTAATTGGAGTTGCTAAAAATATAGCATATAAATTTGTTTTAAAGTTATTTGTATTTATTTGGTGTAAAGTTATTCCTCTTTTAATTTCTTGTTTGTTATAATTCATATTACACCTTGCCTCCCTATTAATTTTCTTCTATTATTATAATATATTTAGGAATATTTATACAAGTTTTAAATTTTTTCTTTTTATAGTTTTATCCTAATATTTTTTTGGCTGTTTCGTTTATTGCTTTTCCATCTGCTGTTGCACCTATTTTTTCTTTTGCAGTTTTCATTACAACACCTATATCTTTTATAGATGTTGCACCTACTTCTGCTATTATTTCTTTTATTTTTTGTTCAAGTTCTTCTTGTGTTAATTGCTTTGGCAAATATTCATTTAATATTTCTATTTCTTTATTTATTTGTTCTATTAAATCTTCTCTACCACTTTTTTGAAAATCTTCTAATGAGTCTTTTCTCTTTTTTGCCTCTTTTGCAATTATTTCAACTATTTTGTCATCGCTAACTTCTATATGTTTATCTTTTTCTACTTGTAATATTGCAGCTCTTACCATTTGAACAACATTTTTTCTAATTGTATTTTTTTCTTTCATAGATTCTTTTAAATCTTCTAACAATTTTTCTTTTAACATAATTATTTCCTCCTCATTTTCAAAAGTAAAGAGGTTAAAAGACTTTTATACTTTTAACCTCCTTCTTATTTATTAAAACTTTCTTTTTCTTGCTGCCTCTGATTTTTTCTTTCTTTTTACGCTTGGTTTTTCGTAATGCTCTCTTTTTCTAACTTCTTGCAATACTCCATTTCTTGCACATTGTCTTTTAAATCTTTTTAGGGCATCCTCTATATTTCCATTATTAACTTTAACCTCTGACATATATATTTCCCTCCCTTCAGTAATTACACTTTTACGTGTGGGATAAACTTTCTATTTATTAGTGTCCATTTCTCACCATATGCAATTTATTATACCTCATGAGAAGGTTCCTTGTCAATATATATCATTGGTTTTTTTATTGTATTTGCACTTCTCCGTCTTTTGCTATTACTTTTGCAACTTTTCCCGGTTTTATTTTTCCATCTAACATTGCTTCTGCAATCTTGTCTTCTAATACATTTTGTATTGTTCTTTTTAATGGTCTTGCACCATAGTTTATATCTGTTCCTTTTTCTATAAGTAATTGTTTTACGCTTTCATCTATTTCTATGTCTATTTCTTGTTCTGTTAGTCTGTTTTTTAATTGATTTAACATTATATCCATTATTTTTCTAATGTCCTCATTGTTTAGTTTATGGAATACTATAATTTCATCAATACGGTTTATAAATTCTGGTCTAAATTGTTTTTTCAATTCTCCCATTACATCTTTCTTTATTGTTTCATACTCTTTTTGTGTTTCATCTTTTTTATTGCCTTCGCTTGCAAATCCCAATGTTGTTTTATCTGTAATTAACCTTGCTCCTATATTAGATGTCATTATAATTACAGTGTTTTTAAAGTTTACTGTTCTTCCTTGAGCATCAGTTAAACGTCCATCATCTAATATTTGTAATAGCATATTCATTACATCTGGGTGTGCCTTTTCTATTTCGTCTAGCAATATTACCGAATATGGTTTTCTCCTTATTTTTTCAGTTAATTGTCCACCTTCATCAAATCCAACATATCCTGGAGGCGAGCCAATTAGTTTAGATACAGAATGTGGCTCCATATATTCTGACATATCTATTCTTATCATTGCATTTTCATTGCCAAACAATGCCTCTGCTAATGCCTTTGAAAGTTCTGTTTTACCAACACCTGTTGGGCCTAAAAATAAGAATGAACCTATTGGTCTATTAGGGTCTTTTAAACCAACTCTTCCTCTTCTTATTGCTTTTGCAACTGCCTCTACAGCTTCGTTTTGACCAATAACTCTCTCATGCAACGTTTTTTCAAGATTTTTTAATTTTTCATTTTCATCTTGTGTTAATTTTTTAACAGGTATTCCTGTCCAGCTTGATATTACTTCTGCGATGTCTTCTTCTGTTAATTCAGAAACACTCTTCGTATTTTTGTCTTCCCATTTTTGTTTTTCTTTTTCTAATTTCTTTTTTGCTTCGCTCTCTTTATCTCTTAAGCTTGCTGCCTTCTCAAAATCTTGAACTCTTACCGCTTCTTCTTTTTCTTTGTCAATATTTGCAACTTTGTCTTCTAGCTTTTTTATACCTTCTGGCTTTGTATAATTCCTCATCTTTACTCTTGATGCAGCTTCATCTATTAAATCTATTGCTTTATCTGGTAAAAATCTATCTGTAATATACCTATTAGATAAAGTCGCTGCGCTTATTAAGGCTTTATCTTGAATAGTAACACCATGATGAATTTCAAACCTTTCCTTTAAACCTCTCAAAATAGTAATGGTGTCCTCAACTGTGGGTTCTTTTACTAGTACTTTTTGAAAACGTCTTTCTAGAGCTCCATCTTTTTCAATATATTTACGATATTCATTTAGAGTAGTGGCACCAATGCATAAGATTTCACCACGTGCTAACATTGGTTTTAAGAGGTTACCGGCATCCATTGCTCCTTCCATTGCTCCAGCACCTACTAGAAGATGAATTTCATCGATGAAGAGAATTATTTTACCTTCAGAATCTTTTATTTCCTTTAATACGGCTTTTAATCTCTCTTCAAATTCACCACGGTATTTAGCTCCGGCAATTAATGAACCCATATCTAGTGACCAAATGGTTTTATTTTTTAGATTATTAGGAACATCACCTTTTATAATACGTGTAGCTAGTCCTTCGATAATGGCGGTTTTACCAACACCTGGAACTCCTACTAAAACGGGATTGTTTTTAGTTTTTCTAGATAATATTCTAGTTATATTACGAATTTCTTCATCACGACCAATGACGGGATCTATTTTTCCATCTTTGGCTTCTTTAGTAATATCACGTCCATATTTTTCAAGAACATTTTGTAAATTTTCTTCAAATGGATTTTGATTATTCATAACTTTTCACATCCTTTCATTTATTAATTATATCACATAATTAGCAATTGTCAATAGAGATTGCTAATATTTTTTAAAAATTAGCAATTTAATTAAAAGATTGCTAAAAATGTATTGACATTTAGGAAAATAATGCTATAATTATACTTGAAAGGATGTGAAAAGTATGCTACCAAGTAGAATATTTTTTGATAATTTCTTAGATGACATGGAACATGAAATAGAACCTAAGAAATTAAGTAAAATGATGAAATGTGATATATATGAAGAAGATGGTATGTATCATGTTGTTGCTGATGTTCCAGGATTTAAAAAAGAGGATATTCATGTAGAATATGAAAATGGATATCTTAAGATTGTGGCTACACATAATGAGGATGAAAAGAATCATAAAAAATATATGCGTAGAGAAAGATTTACTACCAGTAGATGTGAAAGATCATTTTATTTAGGTGAGGGTCTTAAAGAAGATGAGATTAAAGCAGAATTTAAGAATGGCATATTAAAAGTAACTATTCCAATGATTGAAAAAGAAGAACCTAAGAAAAAGATCATTAATATTGATTAGGAGTAATATAGAGATTATAAGTAGTGATATTTATAATCTTTTTCTTTTGATTTGTTTGACAAATTGTTAATATTATGTTTAACTTATTTTAGAAAGTAGGGATAGGTATGAATAATAATAATTTTTTATGGTTAATTGATGATATAAATGATAGTTTTAGGATTAAGTTATTTTATCATGATAAGGATGGTAATAAGAGGTATGCTACTTATATTGGTAAAGATATTAATAGATTAGATAATTCTAAGATAGAACTAGTGGACGGAAATATAGAGGGATTAGATAGTGTTATTGGTGGAATGGTTAGATTTGTAAATGAGATGGATGATAAGTTAATTTTAGATATTCCTATGAGAAACTTATATATGTTAGTTAATAATAGTGATAAACATAGTAAAGAGATTAGTGTAGATGGACTTCATGGTTTTTCTCCGGTAGATATAGATGTGATGGAAGTATATTATTTCAATCAAATGAGTGATGAATTAAAAGAAGTGATGGAAATTTCAAGAGATTACTATGGTGCTACAATGCAAGATGGATATAATTATATGAAAAGATTTAATGAGATAAATAATTATAGAAAAGAAAAATATAATTCTTATAAGAGATAGACTATAGATATTTAATTTATAGTTTTTCTTTTTTTATAAATATACAAACAGATGTACTACTATATCTTGACATTATATTTATAATATGGTAGGATTTAAATAGATGAGAAATATACGAGGTGATGGTGATATTATGTTTGCAGAAGTAATAATAGAGTATGGAGCTAAGGCAGTAGATAAGTTATTTACATATATTGTACCAGAAGAATATAAGAGTGTTATAAAGATAGGTCATAGAGTGTTAGTACCTTTTAATAATAAGTTAATTGAAGGATTTGTATTAAATATAAGTAATCAATATAATGGAGAATATGAACTTAAGAGAATAGAAAAGTTATGTGATGAAGAACCAATATTAAACCAAGAGATGTTATATTTGGGTGAAGAAATACAAAAGAAGATACTATGTAGTAGGATAAGTATTTATCAAGCAATGCTTCCTAAGGCTTTAAAGGCTAAATGTAATACTAATATTGGAATAAAGAAAGATAGATATATTGTATTTGATAAGGATAAGAAGGAAATATCTGATTATTTGGATGGGTGTAAGTATGAGATGCAGAAAGATATATTAGAGCAATTGCTTATTAATGATAGAATAAAGGTAAGTAAGTTAAACTCTAGTATTGAGACTCTTTATAAGAAAGGGCTAATTAGGTATGAATATGAAGAAGTTAATAGATATAATAGTAATTGTAGTGGTAAATATCATATAGTTAAACTTAATCAAGAACAACAAGCGGCAGTAGATAAGGTAGAGTTAGATAAGTTTAAGGCTTATTTATTATATGGAGTGACGGGATCTGGTAAGACAGAGGTGTATATGGAACTTATTGATAAGGTAATAAGCCAAGGAAAGACGGCTATTATGCTTGTGCCTGAGATTAGTTTAACGCCACAAATAGTAGATAGATTTATTACTAGGTTTGGTAGTGAGATAGCTATTCTTCATAGTGGACTTAGTGAGGTAGAAAAGTATGATGAATATAGAAAGATTTTAACTGGTAAGGTTAAGATAGTAGTAGGAGCTAGAAGCGCTGTTTTTGCACCACTTAAGAATATTGGAATTATTGTAATTGATGAAGAGCATACGAGTACGTATAAACAAGATAATAATCCAAGATATCATGCAAGAGATGTAGCAATGATGAGAGGAAAATACTATAATGCTCCAGTAATATTAGGTAGTGCTACACCGTCTCTTGAATCATTTGCTAGGGCTTTAAATGGGGTATATGAATTACTTACTTTAAAGAATAGAGCAGGTGCTGGAAGACTTCCAAAGATAGAAATTGTTGATATGAAAGAAGAAGCAAGACATGGTAATTTTATACTGTCTAAGAGTTTGACAGATAAAATATGGGATAGACTTAGAAAACGTGAACAGATAATTTTACTTCTTAATAGAAGGGGATATTCTTCAATGCTTACATGTAGGGATTGTGGTAGTGTTATAAAGTGTCCTAATTGTGATATATCTTTAACATATCATAAGAGTAGTAATACAAATAGATGTCATTATTGTAATTATAGTATAAAGAATGTTAATAGGTGTCCAAAGTGTGGTAGTGAAAACATGAAGGATTATGGTCTTGGAACAGAAAAATTAGAAGAAGAACTTAATAAAGTATTTAAGGCACGAGTTATTCGAATGGATATGGATACGACGAGTAAGAAAGGAATGCATGAGAAGATTATTACTGATTTTGGAGAGCATAAATATGATATTTTACTAGGTACACAAATGATAGCAAAAGGACTTGATTTTCCACTTGTTACATTAGTTGGAGTAATTAATGCTGATTCTTCACTTAATGTACCAGATTTTAGAAGTGCTGAAGTTACTTTTGGTTTGCTTTCTCAAGTATCAGGAAGAGCTGGAAGAAGTGATTTGGCTGGAGAGGTAGTAATTCAGAGTTATAATCCAGAGCACTATAGTATTGTTTATGCAAAAGAACATGATTATTATAGTTTTTATAAGGAAGAAATGAGTGTTAGGAAGACTCTTAGTTATCCACCGTATTATTATATTACTTTAATAAATATTACTAGTAGGGATTATGATCTTGGATTTAAGGAAGCTAATAAGATAGGAGAGTTTTTGAGAAAAAATTTATCTGTTGATACGAAGGTATTAGGGCCATCCATGGCTAGTGTTTTCAGGATAAATAATATATATCATTATCAATGTATAATTAAATATAAGAGAGACGATAAGTTAAATAAGGTGTTAACACATATTGATAATATTTATAAAATTAATAATAAAGTAGATGTATCAATAGATGTTGATCCAATAAGGGTGTGATGTTAATGAGAATAAGTGTAAAAAGAATGGATCATTTGGGTAGAGGAATAGGATATAATGAGGGAAAGGTTATATTTATACCTAAAGCTATTCCAGGGGATGTGGTAGATATAGAAATTACTAATAGTTATAAGAAATATGATATAGGTAAAATAATAGAAATAATAGAACCAAGCAATGAGAGGATAGATGCGGGGTGCCCTTATTATTATGAATGTGGAGGATGCCATATTAGTAATTTGAAAAATTTTAATCAAGTTAATTTTAAGAAAGATAAAGTTATTGATATATTTAAAAGATATTTAAATAAAGAAATAGTGCCTAGAGTTATTTCAAGTGAGAAAGATTTTGAATATCGAAATAAGATTACTTATCAGGTAGAAAATGGAAAAATAGGACTAGTAGATATTAATAATCATTTTATTGAAATAGATAAGTGTTTACTTGTAAGCGACAGGGTTAATAAACTTTTAAGTATATTGAAAAAGGAAGATTTGTCCAAGGCTATAAAGATAGTTATTCGTGAATGTGATAATGGACTTATTCTTAGTATTACTGGAGACATAAAGATAGATAATTTAATTAATGAATGTTTAGAAATATATATTAATGGTAAGAAAAAATATTCTAAAGAAGAAGGATACTTGTATATAGGTAATTTAAAATATAGGGTATCTGATAAATCTTTCTTTCAAATAAATACTAGTAATATATGTCATTTATATGATGAAGTTATTAGATATGGAGAATTTACTGGTAATGAGAGAGTGGTAGACCTGTATTGTGGGGTAGGAAGTATAAGTCTTTATATATCTAAATATGTTAAAAGTGTTTTAGGAATAGAAATAGTAAAAGAAGCTATAGATGATGCTAATTATAATAAGAAGATAAACAAAATAGATAATGCAACTTTTATATGTAGTGATGTAGCTAAAATTATTGATGATAAGATAGAATGTGATACTTTAATAGTAGATCCACCAAGAGCTGGCCTAGATAAACATACAAAAAGTGTTATTAATAATTCTAACATCAAAAAAGTTATATATGTATCATGTGATCCAATGACATTAGTAAGAGATCTTAAAGATCTTGATATGTATAATCTTGAAAAAATAAGTATAGTTGATATGTTTCCTCAAACATGCCATGTGGAGAGTGTATGTGTATTAGAAAGAAGGAGATGATAAAATATGAATGAAAGCAATATATTGTTATATGAAACTGATGAAGGTAAAATTAATGTAGATGTAATATTAAAAGATGAAACAATATGGTTAACTCAAAAGAGTATGAGTGAACTTTTTGATGTTAATGTTCCAGCAATTAATAAGCATTTAAATAATATATATGAAGAGAAAGAACTTAATAAAAATTTAACTATTTCCAAAATGGAAATAGTTCGAAAAGAAGGAAATAGGAATGTTAATAGAGAATTAGAATTTTATAATTTGGATACTATTATTGCAGTTGGATATAGAGTTAATTCTAAGAAAGCAACAAAATTTAGAATTTGGGCTACAAAAATATTAAAAGATTATATGATTAAAGGATTTGCGATTGATGTTGATAAAATGAAGAATGGTCCTAAATTTGGGAAAGATTATTATGATGAATTATTACAAACCATTAAAGAAATTAGATTAAGTGAAAGAAGACAATATCAAAAAATAACAGATGTATTTGAAACAACAAGTGTAGATTATAATAAAAATTCGGAGGAAGCATATACATTTTTTAAAATAGTTCAAAATAAATTGCACTTTGCTATAACCGGCAAAACAGCAGCTGAACTAATATTTGAAAGAGTCGATAGCGGAAAAATACATATGGGACTTACAAATTGGAAAAATAGTCCAGATGGGAAAATAATGAAATATGATATTAGCATTGCTAAAAACTATTTACAAAAAGATGAATTAAATAAACTTAATGATTTAACTAATTTATTTTTAGATGTTGCAGAATCTGAGGCAAAAGAGCAGAAAGTAATGACAATGAAAGATTGGATTGAAGTTGCAGACGATTTATTGAGATATAGAAAGAAAAAGGTTCTAAATGATTCAGGAAAAATTTCACATAAGAAAGCATTAGAAAAAGCAGAAAATGAATATGAAAAATTTAGAATAAAGCAAGATAGAGAATATATTTCAAGCATGGATGAAATGTATAAAAAATATTTAGAAGAAAATAAAGATAAATAATAATTATAAGGTGAAAGATTATATGAAGAAATACATAACATTGATTATTTCAATTCTAGTTTTAATTTTATCATTTACAAAAAGTTGGTACTCAGATTTTTTATTCGATAAAGTATTTATATTTTATATTATTTCAAATTTTATATTATTTGTTATGTTTAATTTTTGTTTTATAACTAGCTTAAGAAAAATAATAAGTAAACATGAACTAATAAATATTTTAAGTATAATAATATTGTTAATTTCAGTTTTACTATTTATCTTTTTCCCATTTAGAAAAATAAAAGTAAATTATGAATTAAATAAGTATGAAAAAGCAAGATTAGAAATTGTTGATAAGATTATTTTAGGAGAATTAAAAGCAGATGATTCAGGTAATGTAAAATTACCAAATGAGTATAGAAAGTATTCTTTAAGTGGCGAAGTAACTGTTTATCAAAATGATAATAATGGTCAAATAATTTGTTTTTGGATTTTTAGGGGGATGCAGTCAGGATCTACACAAATAATGTATTCTAGTGGTGGAGAAAAGCTAATAAAAGAAAATGAAACTGGACATTCAATAATTAACATAAAAAAATTTAAAGATAACTGGTATTATGTTGAAACTGATTATTAAGTTGCAAC
>OIZL01001898.1_pt1 | contig 10378 bp, 10 predicted proteins | sample 1588541 | NCBI WGS metagenome assembly OIZL01 (sample SAMN03283285) | human gut metagenome | biome: human-associated habitat; material: feces | host: Homo sapiens | place: Peru | collected 2012 | reverse complement strand
CTGCCGCCAGTGGAACACGCTGGAGGAATACACGCCGCCGACAACGGGCAAGACAAACGCCCGCCCCGCGGCGCGGATGGCGACAGTGCGTCCGAAGCGGCTGGACGAGATTCGTTCGGACGAGGCGCTGCGCTTTTCTACCGGTCTCGGCGAGCTGGACCGGGTTCTTGGCGGCGGCGCGGTGCGCGGCTCGCTGGTGCTGTTCAGCGGCGCACCGGGCATCGGCAAATCGACGCTGCTGCTGCAAATTTGCAGCCAGATCGGAAAAAAACAGACGATACTATATGTATCCGGCGAGGAAAGCGAGAGCCAGCTCAAGCTCCGCGCCGAACGGCTGGGGGTCAGCGGCCCGTCGCTGCTGTTCCTGTGCGAAACGAATCTGGAAGCAATCTTGTCCGCCTGCGACGAGGTCCAGCCGGACCTTTTGATCGTGGACTCCATCCAGACGCTCTATACCGAGGAAAAGCCTGCCGGGGCAGGTTCGGTCACGCAGGTGAAGGACTGCACACTGCGCCTGATGCAGTACTGCAAGGGCGGCGGGACAACGGTTTTCGTTGTCGGCCATATCAACAAAGAGGGCGCGATCGCCGGTCCGAAGGTACTCGAACACATGGTGGACTGCGTGCTGTACTTCGAGGGCGAGAGCCAGACCTCGTACCGCCTGCTCCGCGCGGCGAAGAACCGCTTCGGCTCGACGAACGAGATCGGCGTGTTCGAGATGGACGAGCGGGGCCTGACCGAGGTACCGAATCCCTCGGAGATGCTGCTCTCCGGCCGACCGATGGGAACACCGGGGACGTGTGTCGCCTGCGCAATGGAGGGAACGCGTCCGGTGCTGGCGGAGATTCAGTCGCTCGTTTCGCCCTCCGCGCTGGCTGCGCCGAGAAGGACGAGCAACGGTCTGGATTATAACCGCGCCGCCATGCTCCTGGCCGTGCTGGAAAAGCGCGGCGGAGTGCGGGTGTCGAATGCCGACGTTTATATGAACGTCATCGGCGGCCTGCGGTTGGACGAGCCTGCGGCCGATCTGGCGATCGTCATTGCCGCTGCATCTGCGGCGCAGGACAAGCCCGTGCCGGATACGCTCGCGGCCATCGGTGAGGTTGGCCTGACGGGCGAGATTCGCGCGGTCAGCCAGCTTTCTCAGCGGCTTGCCGAGGTGCGGCGGCTGGGCTTTGACCGTTGCGTCATCCCGCGCAGCGGCACGAGAGAAATCAAAGCGCCGGACGGTTTGGAGCTGCTCCGCGCACGGAACATTCGCGAGGCGATTGCCGTCGCACTGTAACAGGAGGCGCCTATGCCGGGAATCAAATACATTGCGCGGATCGTGCGCGGAATGAAAATCGACAGAATGAAGCAGATGCTGTCGATCGTAAAGGAAAAAAGCGGCCAGAGCAAGGCACGTACATTTTGCAGTATGCTCTGGTGCGGTCTGCGCTACGGTGCGGGGTATTATGACTATGTGATGTTCGGCTTTTACGATATGAACGGCCGGCAGCGCGACACATATCTGACCCGCGTCCGGAACAAAAAGGTCTTTGAGATCATGAACGACTATCGCTACGCCGACGAGTTCGACGACAAGCTGCGCTTCGACGCGCGGTTTTCATCGTATCTGCACCGCGCGTGGCTCGACGGCAGCACGGCCTCGTTGGAGGAATTTATCGCCTTTTTGCAGGGGCAGGAGGCGATTTTCGCCAAGCCGAATCACGGCTCCTGCGGCAACGGCGTGGAGAAGCTCAAGGTCGCGGACTTTGCCGAACCGGCTGCGATGCTGGAGTATATCCGGTCGAAGCAGCTCGTTGTTCTGGAACACGTCCTGCCGCAGCACCCCGATATGGCGCGGCTGCATCCGCAGTCGGTCAACACGATGCGCATCGTGACCGACCTCGTCGGCGATACGATTCATATTGCCTATATCGTTGTAAAGATCGGCCGTGGCGGCGGCTGCTGCGATAACACGGGGCAGGGGGGGATGCTCTGCCGCGTGGACCCGGAAACGGAAACGATCTGCTCCGTTGCGACGGACGACTATTTTAATGTGTTTGAAAAGCACCCCGATACCGGAATCGAATTTAAGGGCTATCCTATCCCCATGCTGCCCGAGGCCGTCGCGCTGGCGAAAAAGGCTGCGCTCGAGATTCCGCAGATGCGCCACGTCGGCTGGGACGTTGCCATCACGCCCGACGGCCCTGCCATCATCGAGGGCAACGAATATCCCGGCACCGACCTCTGCCAGCTCGCACCGCACACACCGGAAAAATGTGGTCTATGGCCATATTATCAAGAGCTTTTGAAGGAAATTACGAAAAAATAACAAGTTCGATACAATTTCGATCACAGACCGATACAACTCCCTCCTATGCTGAATGCAAGGAGGGAGTTGTATGCTATTTCTCATAAAAGTTCTGAAAAATGCCAGTGCTTCCCGCCTGCGGAGTACTGCAAGGTGGGTTCAAGCACAGTGTGGGCGGAAAATGCTGACCATTTATCTGGACATGGTATGGTGCGCGCTGCGGCATGGTGCAGGGTATTGCGATTATGCGAATTTCGGCTTCTGGCGGCTGACGGAACGCCAGCGGGCGACCTATGTTACCCGGTTCCGCAACAAGCGCATTCTCGACGCGCTGAATCAGCGGCGGCATTATGAGGATTTCAACAACAAGCACCTCTTTCATGCGCGTTATGCGCCGCTGATGCGCCGGGAGACGTTGGATTTGACAGAGGCGTCGCCGGAAGCAGTCCGGAGCTTTTTCCAACGGCATCCGATATTCTTTGCAAAGCGGGGCAGAGGCTGCGGCGGGCAGGGTGTTCACCGGTTGTGCTGCGCTGATGCCGGAAAGGGCATGGCAAGGCTGACGGAGCTGCTGCGGGACGGAGAAACGATTTTGGAAGAACCAATCGACCAGCACCCGGCGCTGGCGGCGCTGCACAGCGCCTCGGTCAACACGCTGCGCGTTGTGACAGACTGGGTCGGGGCAGAGGTTCACATTTCCTATGTGCTTTTGAAAATCGGACGCGGCGGAGCGCCCTGCGATAACACCGGCTGCGGTGGCATGTTCTGCCGCGTGGATGCAAGCAGGGGTATTGTCATTTCGGACGCAACGGACGATTTTCGAAATGTTTTTTCCGAGCACCCGGAAACGCATCAAGCCTTTTTCGGGTTGAAGATTCCGCATTTTGCCGAAGCGCTTTTGCTTGCGGTGCGCTGTGCCGCACTGGCTCCGGAGGTTCGGCATATTGGATGGGATATTGCGATCACGCCGGACGGTGCCGAGCTGGTCGAAGGAAACGCCGACCCCGGCGTGATGTGCCAATTTGCGCCCCACACCCCCGAAAAACGCGGCCTATGGCCGTATTATCAGGCGCTTTTGCGGGAATTGAGAGATGATGTACAGACAGGAGCCGCTGGATGCACTATCGAACACCGTTCGTAGGGCGGGCTGCCCTCAGCCCGCCGATTGCAGGCAGTTCGACAACCGTCCCTACGGTCCTTTTGTGCCGTTATGCAAGAAAAACATATTATGCTACGAACCGCCGCGGGAGAAAATCCTGCGGCGGTTTTTGCATATGCCGTGGACAGGCGCATAGGATGAGAAAGAAAGGGGAGTGCCTTATGGGGAAAAAGGTGAAGGTAAAAAAATCGAACAAAACGAAAACGACAGTCATCATGCTCGCGGTGATTGCTCCGCTTCTTACAGGAGTGCTGGCGCTATTGTGCGCGAAGCTCATCCTGAGCGGGATGCTGAAGCAGGAAGCGATCACGGCAGCGGCGTGCGGGATCACGGGAGTCGTCGCGCTGCTGTGCGGATTCTTTGCCGCGCGGAGAGCACCGCAGAAGAAGCTCCTTTGGGGGATGCTGGCGGCGTTGGGGTACGCCTGTGCACTGCTGTTGGGGAATCTTCTGTTTTTCGGCGAGGGCTACGGCGCGGTTTTGCCGATTGTCGGCTGCTGCATGGCCGGGGGATTTTTGGGCAGTTTGACAGCGGCGGCAAAACGCCGAAGATATGCCTGAATCGAAAATGGACAATTGCAGGAAAACTTGCAAAACGCAAGAACCACCATATTTGGTGTTATACGGCTGTAAAATGCGCAGATATAGTAAACTCGTATCAAAACCGTTACAAGAATCTCAAAGCCGGTTACGCAGTTGACATAACGCAGTTTACATAATATATGTGCATAATCAACAAATTTTTACAAAATCGTTAAAAAGTGTTGAAATTAAAGGATTTTTGAGGTATAGTATGTATCACAGACGAAAAAATGTTGGAAATTTTGAAAAAAATCACACAATTTGTGGTTTACATCATTGCCGGACACAAGATATTGATTTTCCCGGCGCGGAGGTTTTTCCGTGACGAAGCCGGTGAAATTTGCAGGGTCCGCTTTCCGTAATTACGGTTACTTCATTATTGCCTGCCTGTGTCTGCTGCTTGGCTGTACATTTTCGACGATGCTCGTTGATTTTCCGAATTCCGCCGCTTCTGGACAGTCACTTCTTTCTCTCCGCGCTGTGGTCCTGTCGGGGCTGGTGCTTGCGGCGGGAATTCTGGTCGCGGCGCTGACACGGACCGGCTTCTGCGCGATGCTGTTTCTGTACGGCCTGTCGTATGCCGGCTGCGTTTCACTGCTTGCCGAGCGGTTCGGCGGGGCGGCTGCGGCGGCCTGCTGCTTCTGCTTTTTGCCGCGCTGCTGCCTGCTGTGCTGGATTGCGTTCGACCTATGCCGCCGCTGCCGCGTTGCCCTCTATCTGCTGCTGACGGCGCTTCTGCTCGCCGCGCAGTATTTTCTCGGTCCGGTGTTGCTCCTGCCGCTGCTGACGCAGTGATCGCAAAACAAACGAAAGGGTGGTGAAAGCGTGATGGATCCCGTTTCCGCCTATGAAAACTACTTATTGAATATCAAGCACGCTTCCACGAACACCGTTTCGTCGTATATGCGCGACCTCCGGCAGTTCAGTGGCTATATCCAACAGCATGAGGAGCTGAGCGTCGCACAGTGTGACCGTGACTGCATTTGCCGCTATACGCAGCACCTGACCAACAGCGGTAAATCTGCCGCGACGGTGGCCCGCTGCGTCGCCTCGCTCAAGAGCTTCTACAGCTATTGCCAGACCGAGGGCATCGTGACGGAAAACCCCGTCCACGAGATCCCCACGCAGAAGGCCGAGAAGAAGCTGCCGCAGATTTTGACCGGCCGCGAGGTCGAGCTGCTGCTGGAGCAGCCGAAATGCGTCGATCTGAAGGGCTTCCGCGATAAGGCGATGCTGGAAACGCTCTATGCTACCGGTATGCGCGTCAGCGAGATGATCGCGCTGAACGTTGCCGACGTGAGCCTTGCCGGTGCGTTTATTAAATGCGAGGGCAACGGAAAATTCCGCATTATTCCGCTGTACCCGGCGGCGGTCAAGGCGCTTTCCGTCTACCTGACCGATATCCGACCGAAGATGGCAGCCTCGCCGGAGGAAACGGCGCTGTTCGTCAACGTCAGCGGCGAACGCATGACGCGTCAGGGCTTCTGGAAGATCATCAAGCACTACCAGGAAACGGCGCAGATCAGCAAGGACATCACGCCGCACACCCTGCGCCACAGCTTTGCGGCCCACCTGCTGGAAAACGGCGCGGACCTGCATTCCCTGCAAGAGATGCTCGGCCACAGCGACATTTCCTCCACGCAGATTTATACGCAGGTCGTCAAGCAGAACCTGAAAACGGTCTACAATAAATTCCACCCCAGAGCGTAGATTACCTTTCATTTTACCGCCCGCAGAGCTGCTCTGCGGGCGGTTTTTGTGCTGTGCCACTTGCACCTGCGGCTGGGTTGTGCTATACTGATGGCACTTGCCGCAGGAGGCGATGCTATGAAAAAATCGTCGGCGATTCATTTGACAACCGCACAGCTCATTTTGCTGGGCTTTCTTATTGTCGTTCTGGTCGGAAGCGGACTGCTGGCTCTGCCGATCAGCGCGGCGGACGGGCAGCCGGTGCCGTACATCGACGCACTGTTTACGGCCACGACGGCAACGTGCGTGACCGGCCTTGTGACTGTTCCAACGGTCAGCACTTGGAGCGCGTTCGGCCATGTTGTCATTCTTCTGCTCATCCAGATCGGCGGCCTTGGCGTCGTGACCATCATTTCGTCGATGATGATGCTCCTGCGCCGGAGGATCGGCATTTCCACGCGCCTGCTGATTCAGGACGCATTCAATCTAAATACGCTCTCCGGCCTGGTCCGCTTCGTCCGGAAGGTCCTGTTTGGCACATTCCTTGTCGAGGGCCTCGGTGCCTTGGTCTATATGACCGTGTTTATCCCGGAGTTCGGCGCAAGAGGCATCTGGATTTCGATTTTCAATTCCGTTTCCGCGTTCTGCAACGCGGGCATCGATATCATTGCGGAAAACAGCCTGATGAACTATGCAACGCAGCCTGTCGTCAATATCGTAACGTGCTGCTTGATCGTCCTCGGCGGTATCGGCTATATCGTCTGGTGGGATGTGATTCGTGTCCTCGGACAGAAGCAGCGCCGCACGCCGCTGCACTTCTGGAAGCACCTGACGCTGCAAAGTAAGATGGCGATTTTCATGACGCTGGTGCTGATTTTTGGTGGCGCTGCGTTGATTTTGGCGTTTGAATACAACAACCCGCTGACCCTCGGCAGCATGACGCTGCCGGAAAAAATTCAGGCGGCGATCTTCCAGTCGGTAACGACCAGAACGGCGGGCTTTGCCACGATACCGCAGCAGTCGCTGACCAACGGCGCGGCGGTCGCGTCGCTGCTGCTGATGTTCATCGGCGGCTCTCCGGCCGGTACGGCGGGCGGCATCAAGACCGTGACGTTTTTGATCCTTTCAGCGACGGCGCTGTCGGTCATTAAAGGCCGCGACAGTGTGAACCTCTTTCACCGCCGCATTTCGGAGCAGGCGATCCGTAAGGCCGTCGCCGTTTCGACCACGTCGTTTGCCATCGCGTTTTTCTCCACGGCAGCGCTTGCGGCGGTAATTGACGCGCCTGCCATCGACGTTTTATTTGAAACCATCAGCGCCACGGCGACGGTCGGCCTGAGCCGCGATCTGACTCCGTTGCTCGGTGTTGCGGGAAAGCTCATCATCACCGCGGCGATGTTCTTCGGGCGCATCGGTCCGATCTCGCTTGCCTTCGCCCTGAACGGACGCGGGAAGAATACCAATATGATAAAAAATCCGACGGAGGACCTCAGCGTCGGATAAAGGAGCGTTTCATATGAAGAAAATCTATGCCGTTTTTGGCTTGGGCCGCTATGGCCGGGCCGTTGCGTCCGAGCTGGAATCGCGCGGTGCCGAAGTGATCGCCATCGACAGCGACCCGGCGACTGTGGAGGATGCCGCGCCGCTGGTGACAGTCTGCAAATGCGCGGACATCACAGACCGTAAGGTCATCGATCAGCTTGGCATTGCGAATGTTGACACGGTGATTATCGCGATGGCGAGCAATCTGGAGGCCAGCGTGATGGCGACGATGCTCTGTAAAGAGGTCGGCGTGCCGAAGGTCATCGCCAAATGCTCCAACGAAATGCACCGACAAATTCTCCTGAAGGTCGGCGCGGACCGCGTGGTGTTCCCGGAGAGTGACTCCGGTGTTCGCCTCGCGCGGAACCTTTTGAGCGCGGGCTTCATCGACATGATGGAGCTGTCCAGTAAGATAGCGCTGGTCGAGCTGGAGGTTCGCGACGAGTGGGCAGGAAAGTCCCTTGTCGAGCTGAATCTGCGCAGCCGCTATTCCATGAACGTCGTCGCCCTGCGCGATGCACAGGGGGTTTCCACGCGCGTTGACCCGAAAGCTCTGCTGCGTAAGGATCAGGCGCTTATCGTCATTGCCGATACCGACCGCCTGCAAAGGCTCAGGTAAGTCCGGCCTCTGCCAGCTCCTCTGCCAGCCCGATGGCGAGGCGACATCCGTGGCGCTCGGCCATCGACAGCTTTTGCAGCAGTGTCTGCCGGTCGTCGTAATAAAGTGTCCCCTCCGAACTGCTCTGACAGTGACAGAGCGCCCCCTCGATGAAGCGAACCGCCTCTGCGCAGCCGAACGGAACATCGATGCGATGCCGCCACGGGATCAGCTCCATTGCCCAGCCGTTCGGATGATTTTTCGCGCTCTCGGCGCAAAAACGCTCCCAGCAATTGCATGGCCACGGACACGAAACGACGGCAAGCCCCTGCGGCACATAGGACAAAAACTGCTCCGGCACCAACAGCGGCCTGACCTGCCCCAACGCGGCAAGCAGCGCGGCATGAAAGGGGAGCGGCGGCCGCTCAAAATCCAGAAAGCACCCGTTTTCGCACTGCGCGGCAAGCATTTGCAGCAGCTCGTCCGGTACGGCGGCGGGAACGTCCCGGTCGTCGATTATGCACAGGGCTTCCGGAATGCGCTGCTGCGGCATCCGGAGCGTTCCGTTCGGGATAAAGCCGAAGCCGATCTGCGCCCAACGCTTTTGTGTGCCGGATACAAATTCTTTCCAATTTGCCGCAAAATACAAAGGGATTGCCAATAGACAAACCTCCGTTTCGGTGATATAATATAGCGACCAACGGTTCCAAAATTATCCTATTTTTCTTTCAGGTGAAATATGCTTTCATTTTTGCCAAAGTACTGGTTTCCGAAACTGACGGACATTCCGCCGGAATTTTTGCAGGAGCGCGGCATTACGCTGCTGCTGCTGGATTTTGATAATACCATGCTGCCGTACACGACTGACGTGCCGACGGCGGAGCTGCTGGCGTGGCTGGACCGGATGCGCGTGGCGGGGATACGGCTGTGTATCGTTTCCAACAGCCACCGGCAGCGCGTTCCGAATTTCTCCGCGCAGTACGGCGTTCCATGCGTCCTGCGGGCCGTGAAGCCGAGAACGCGCGGCATTCGGGCGGCGATGCGGCAATTTTCCGCAAAGAAAGCGGAAACGGCGCTGGTCGGCGACCAGACCTATACCGATGTTTTGGGCGCAAATCTTGCGGGCATTACCTCGCTTCAGGTGCGCTCCATACATAATCATACCATCTGGCTCAAGCTGCGCCATGTTCTGGAGCTGCCCTGCCTCTGGATGGCGAAAAGAAGGAGAGTTAACGTATGAAGAATCTCGAAAAATACCGTTCCGTCCTGCAAAGCGACGGGGAAGCGCTGCTTCTGACCTCGCGCTACAGCCGGATGTACGCGGCCGAGTTTGACATTGCCGAGGGCTATGCCATCGTGTCAAAGCAGGGCGCCCGCTACTTTACCGACAGCCGCTATATCGAGTCGGCAACGAACAACATCAAGGGCTTTGAGGTCGTCGAGATCGGCACGGCTCACCCGCTGCGTGCGGCGGTGAACGAGGCCGTCAAAGACTTCGCGATCGATACCCTCGGCTTTGAGGAAAACTATCTGACCGTCGGCGAGCTGAGCACCTTTGAGAAGCTGTTCGAGGCGAAGTTCGTCCCGATGCAGGACCGCATCAACCCCTTCCGCTATTCCAAGGAGCCGTGGGAGATCGAGCGCATGGAAAAGGCGCAGGAGATCACCGACCGCGCCTTCACTGAGGTCTGCACCCGCATCCATGAGGGCATGACGGAAAAGGAGCTGGCGGCGGAGCTGATTTATTGCCTGTATAAGAACGGCGGTGAGGGCCTGTCGTTTGACCCGATCGTTGTTTCCGGCCCGAACACCAGTATGCCGCATGGCGTCCCCGGCGACCGCAAGCTCCAACAGGGCGATTTCATCACGATGGACTTCGGCGTACTGTATCAGGGCTACTGCTCGGATATGACGCGCACCGTTGCCCTCGGCTACGCGACCGATGAGATGAAGAGGGTCTACCAGACGGTGCTGGAGGCGCAGCTTGCCGGTATCGCCGCATCAAGGGCCGGCGTTTCCGGCAAATCCGTGGACGGCGCGGCCCGTCAGGTTATTACCGATGCCGGCTACGGCCCGTATTTCTCCCACAGCTACGGCCACAGCCTCGGTCTTGAGATCCACGAAAACCCGAACTGCAACACCCGCAACGAAGAGCCGATGCCGCTGCATGCCGTTGTCTCCGCCGAGCCGGGCATCTATATCCCCGGAAAATTCGGCGTCCGTATTGAGGATGTGGCCGTATTTGAGGAGAACGGCTGCCGCGTTTTGACGAAAAGCCCGAAAAACCTGATTATTTTATAAGAAATACTTGAAAAACACACAGCACTGTTGTATACTGATATAGTTAAAAGCCGCAAGGCGCCATTCTGCTGAATGTATAAAATTTCACATTGGAGGAAACATATATGGCAACCATTACCGCAAGTGATTTCAGAAACGGTAAGACCTTTGAAATGGACGGCAAGATTTATCAGGTCGTCGAGTTCCAGCACGTCAAGCCCGGCAAGGGCGCG
>OIZL01001897.1_pt1 | contig 10385 bp, 13 predicted proteins | sample 1588541 | NCBI WGS metagenome assembly OIZL01 (sample SAMN03283285) | human gut metagenome | biome: human-associated habitat; material: feces | host: Homo sapiens | place: Peru | collected 2012 | reverse complement strand
AGCTTTAAGGGAGTCAAATCATAAGATAATGAATTTTATATCTCCGAAAAGTCCATTCTTTCTTGGTGGTTCTGCAGACCTTTCATCATCATGTAAAACAAATTTAGATAAATCAACTATTCAAAGTGAAAAAAATTTAAAACTTTGTTTAACAATTACATGTAATAGCATAGATAGTTCAATAAGTAGTGAATTTAAAAAAATGCTTAAGGAAGTTTCTTATGGAAAATCTTTAACTGAGGGTCTTCAGGATTTAATGAAAAAGATTCCATCAAAAAGTGTTTGTAATGTAATACTTAATATAATAGAAGCTAATGAATTTGGTAATAGTATTGAAGGTGCACTTGCTAATCAAATTAATTATTTAACAGATAAAAGAATATTAGATATCAAATCAAGTATTAACAAAATGCCTATGAAAATATCAATTGTTTCAGTACTTCTTTTCTTACCACTTATGCTTATTTTGATAATTGGTCCAGTATTAATTAATTACTTTTTAAAATAGAGGTTAACTCTATTTTTTTTAGCAACTTTTGCCTATACTACGCATAAATTAAAGTAGGAAGGTGATAAGATGTCTAACTTTAAAGAAATAGTTACAAAAGCAATAATCGGTAAATGTAAAAAGAAAATTGTTAGTAATTATGAAGTTCAGTGTGATGAAAAACCTAATACTATTTTAGGATGCTGGGTTATTAATCATTCTTTCAGGGGAGTTAATAATTTAGGTAAAGTTAATGTATCTGGCTCATTTGATGTAAATGTATGGTATTCATATGATAATGATACAAAAACCGCTGTATGTAGTAGAAAATTTACATATACTGATGCTATAAATGTTCCTATAAAGGAAAGCAGTAAACTTGATAGTAATAGTGAAATTATTGTTAATGCTTTAAAACAACCTACAGTTACTGATGTTAAAATTAATGATGATTTAGTTTCCCTAAAAATTGAAAAAGAACTTGGTATCGAGGTAATAGGTAATGCAACCGTAAAAATTCAAGTTGAAGATAATTTTGATGATTATGAAGAAGTCTATGATGAGGAAAATAATGATGAACTTAACATAAATGTAGATGAACTTGATGATGATTATTTAGATAAAAAGTAAGCCTATAAGGCTTTTTTTATAGTGTCAACAAAAAAAGGTTGACAGTATACTTTTGCTGTGCTATAGTAATAATGTAATTGAAAGGAGTAATTATGGCAGTTAAATTAAGATTAAAAAGAATGGGTTCAAAACAAAAACCATTTTATCGTATTGTAGCAGCAGATTCTCGTAGTCCAAGAGATGGAAGATTTATTGAAACAGTTGGAACATATAATCCAATTAAAGGTAAAGAAGTTGTTACTGTTGATGAAGAAAAAGCATTATCATGGCTTTCAAAAGGAGCAATACCTACTGATACAGTAAGAAGTATACTTTCTAATCAAGGTATTATGAAAAAATTTGCTGAAAGTAAAAATTCTTCAAAGAAAAGTGTTAAAAAGGATTAATTATGGATATAAAAGAATATACTTCATTTTTAATTAAAAGTATAGTTAAAAATCCTGATATGGTAAAAGTTGAAATGTTTGAAACTGAAGGTGAAGACCCAATACTTGAAATAATTGTTCATCATGATGATTTCGGAGCAGTTATTGGTAAAGGTGGAAAAATGGCTACAAGTATTAGAACTATAGTTCAAGCTTATGCTTTTTTAAATAAAATGCCTAAAGTTAAAGTAAATATTGATTCATTTTAAAAGCGCTAAAAGCGTTTTTTTTTATAAAAAAAATCACTTTTAAGTGACTATTTTTGTTTATTAATTGTTCTTGCTTCTCTTGCAGAAATAATAACTTTTTCTCCATTAATAACTTTCTTTTGAAGATTAGGTTTTTGAACTCTTTTTGTAGCATTAAGTGCATGAGATCTATTATTTCCTGATAAAGGTTTTTTATTAGTTATTTTAGTAGCCATTATTGTTTCCTCCTTTTTTCATTACTTTTAAACTTTACCATAAATACTGGGAAAAGTCAATGAAATTTGGCTTACATAATATATGAAACGAAATGTTGAAATAGATATTACTATATGCTACAATCATATTAAATAAAAGTGACGAAAATATAAAAGGAGATTTAAATGAGAGTAGTAAGTATTGGTGATTTAGTATTAGATTATTATTATAAAGACGGAAAACTTTTAGGAGTTAATGGTGGAATGAGTTGCCATAATATTATTGCAAATCTAGCAAAAAGTGGATTATTAACCACAGTTTATGGAGTATGTGCAGATGATGAGCAAGGAAAAATGGCTATTTTAAGCTTACAAAAATTAAACGTTGATATAGCTAATATTAAAATATTAAATAATATTCATACAAGATGTTTTAATGTTTCATATTTTATAGAAAATGGGAAAATAAATTTTATATCAAAAAAAAGATGCCCAATATGTAATGAAAAAAGATGGTATGAAGAAAGTTTAATTGATCCTAATGAAATAATTAAAAATATAAAAAGTGATGATATATTAGTTTTTGATAATTTAAATGAAAAAAATATTAAAATCATAAATAATGTAGATAATAAAAAAATAATTGATATAGGTCAGTATTTTGAATTTGAGAAATTAACAAAAAGAGAAATTATAAATAAATTTTTAAATAAGTTTGACATAATAAATTTTAATGAAAGGGTAACAAAATTTTTAATTAATAAATTAAAACTTAAAAATAATATTGAACTATATAATTTATTAAAACCAAAATTAATGACTATAACTTGTGGAGAAAATGGAGCAGTTTTTGTTTATAACGACAAAGAATATAAATTTGCTTTAAAAAATAAAGAAAATGTTGTTGATTCAAATGGAGCTGGAGATGCTTTTATAGCAAGTATAGTAGCTGATTATATTAAAAATAATTTTGAGTGTAATGAAAATTTATTTGAAAAGTGGTTTATAAATTCTAATAAACTTACAAGTAAAGTTGTTTCTAAAGTTGGTGCAAGAGGACATTTAAATTCACTTTATAAAGTTCGTAAAATAGATAAGTGCTGTGTGTGTGAAAATTTTAATTATACTGAAAGAAAAAGAATAAAAAGGTGTAATATTAATATAAATAATTTAGAAAAACGAGTTATTAATAGTGTAAATTCACCAGCTTATAATAAATTATTAGATATAGATTTTAATGTTAATGATAATTATTTATTTATTGGAACTGGTGGTTCTTTTGCAGGAGCAATGTTTGCTTCGAAAATTATAAATAATTTATTTGGGTCAAACACTTATGCTTTATATCCAAGAGATGTTTTATATAGAAATAATGCTAACATAAATAAAACTTTTTTATTTTCGTATTCGGGAACTACTAATGATGTAATAAAAAGTGTAAATGATTTTGATAAGAAAAATATTTATATTATTACTAAAGGACAACTTCAAAATATTATAAAGAAAACAGAAATTGTAAAAGATAATATAATTTGTTATAGAACTTCCTCAAATAAAGGTAAGGAAAGGGGATTTTTATCTTTCGAAGGTGCTCTTGCTCCAGCCTCACTTTTTATGAAATATTATTTACAAAAAAATAGTGATAATATTGACTTAAATGATTTTATTGAAAATTCTATAGATTATTGGAGTAAAAAAATAGAAAAATTAGTAAATATTGATTTTATAAATAATGTTAAAAATCATAATAAAATTATTAATATATTTCGTGGTGATTATGCAAATTGTGCAAGCTATGATTTGGAAAGTAAAATAATTGAATCTGGAATATTTAATGCTATTATTCATGAAAAGAAAAATTTTTCTCATGGAAGATTTATTAACTACGAAAATATGGATAATAAGTGTGGTATATATTTTAAACAAAAGACTACCTCAAAATATGAGGAAGAATTAATTAAATATTTAGATGAAAATACTATTATAATTGAAAGCAGATATGATGATATTTTTGCCGAATTCGATTTATTAATAGCATCTCAATTTATAATGTATCAAATAGGTAAAGTGCTAGATATAGATGTTTCAAAACCAAAGTATTCAGATAAAGCAATGAAAATTTATTTTTATAAAGGAAGCCTTTAAGAGTAAGTGTTAATGCATGTTTTTAACACTTATTTTTTTATAATTATTACGAACAAATATTCTTGAATTGCATTAAGGTATATGGTACAATTTTAATGTGTGGTATAATTAAATAGGAGGTAAATATGTATCGTTATATAATTGGAAAGGTTACAGAACAAGAAAGTAATTTTATTGCATTAGAAAGTAATAATATAGGATATCAAATTTTTGTTGCTAATCCATATTCTTATGAAATAGATAATAATTATAAAGTTTATTTATATAATCAAATTAGAGAGGATGAAAACTCATTATATGGTTTTAAAAGTAAGGAAGAATTAGAACTTTTTTTAAGATTAATTAATGTTAAAGGTTTGGGACCTAAAATGGCTAATGGTTTTTTTGCAACTGGTAGTGTAAAAGGTATTATTGATGCAATTAATCGTGAAAATATTTTATATTTAACTAAATTTCCTAAAATAGGGGAGAAAATAGCTAAACAAATTATTTTAGATCTTAAAGGAAAACTTGATGTTACTCAGGAAGATGGTGTTAGTGATAGTGCAAATGAACTTTATGAAGTGCTTGAAAGTTTGGGATATAAAACATCTGAAATTAATAAAGTAATTAAGAACGTAAACATGGATCAAAGTGTTGAAATGCAAGTTAAAGATGCTTTAAAACTATTATTGAGGTAATAATGAAAATAGGTATTGATTTTGACAATACAATTGTTAATACAAGTGTTGTGTCAAAAATGTTTTTAGATAAATATTGTCCCGGAAATAATTTAAATAGTTACCATGATTTATCTAAAAATGAAGAACTTAAGTTTTTTTATAAATATTATAAAGATATTACTAAAAATTTAAAGGTTTATGATGGTGTACATGAAGCCTTTGATTTTTTTAAAGAAAATAATATTGAAATAACTTTATTAACCGCAAGGGGTGGTGGCTATCCAGAAATTATTGATTTAACAAAAGAATATTTAAAAGAACATAATTTAAATTTTGATAAATATATTTTCAAGGCATTTCCTAAAGGTATGGAAGCTAAATTATATGGGCTTGATTTGGTAATTGATGATACTCATGAGGTAGTTATGGACGTTAGAAATCATAATATAGATGCACTTGAATATGGAGTAGATGTAAAATCTTGGTATGAAGTAATTGAATATGTAAGAAAGGAGTTATATGGAAAGAATAATAGATGCAAATAATCAAAATGAAGAAGTTTTTGAAACTAATATTAGACCACAAAGATTATCTGAATATGTTGGTCAAACTGAAATAAAAGAAAATTTAGAAGTATTTATTAAGGCTGCAAAAATGCGTGGTGAGGTACTTGATCATACTTTACTTTATGGTCCTCCGGGACTTGGTAAAACAACTCTTGCTCATATTATTGCTAATGAAATGGGTACAAATATTAGAACAACATCTGGGCCTGCGATGGAAAAACCAGGCGACCTTGCTGCCGTACTTTCTTCACTTGAACCTGGAGATGTATTATTTATTGATGAAATTCATAGATTACCATCTTATATTGAAGAAATACTTTATCCTGCGATGGAAGATTTTGAACTTGACCTTGTAATAGGAAATGATGGTAAAAGTCGAAGTATTAAAATTGATTTACCACCATTTACTTTAGTAGGAGCAACCACTAGGGCGGGAGATCTTACTTCACCACTTCGTGATAGATTTGGAATTGTAAATAAACTAGAATATTACACTGATGAACAGCTCGCGGGAATTGTTAAAAGAACAAGCAAAGTTTTATCTATGCCTATTATGGATGATGCTGCTTTAGAACTTGCCAAAAGAGCTAGAAAAACTCCAAGAATAGCGAACCGTTTATTTAAAAGAGTATCAGATTTTGCTTTGGTACTTGGTAATGGTAAAATAACTTTAGATATTACAAAGGATGCTTTAAAAAAATTAAAAGTAGATGATTATGGACTTGATAGCATAGATATAGAATATTTAAAAAGTTTAATTGAAAAATTTAATGGTGGGCCTGTTGGTATTGAAACAATTGCAACTTCAATAGGAGAAGAAGTTTCAACTATCGAGGATGTTGTAGAACCATTTTTATTACAAGAGGGTTTTATAAAAAGAACTAAAAGTGGTAGAGTGGCTACAGAAAAAAGTTATGATCATTTAAAAATTTGTCATACAAAATCATTATTTTAAAAAAAAATATCAGTTTTTACGCTGATATTTTTATATTAAGACTTTTTAGTAACTTTAAATGTAACAATTGCATTACCACCTGTGGCAATGTCAGAAAGATTTACTGTTAAAAGACCTGTACCTTCATTATAAGTGTATTCACTTGATGTAGCAGCACTTCCGTTAATTGTAACACTATCTGGTACAAAAGTTACAAGTGTAGTATCAAGTGTGTCTGTTATAACTGGAGTAGTATAAGTTTGTCCAGTTGTATTGTTAATTGTTAATGTATAAGTAAGTTCACCATCAGCCCAAGATGTTTTATCAGCACTTTTAACAGCAGTTAAACCGTTAATTAAGCTCACCTCCAATGTATTAGATGTAACAGTTGTAGTCTGTCCATTAATTGTTCCAGAAACATTAGCCGTATTATTTAATTCATTTATCAATTTATTACCTCCATAATATTTATATGTAAAATATATTATACTAATTAATTAAATAAACCTATCTTTTTGCAAAATTATTACAATTTCTAATTAATATACTTGTTACTTTAACAGTATTACTTTTAATGTTATTAAAAGTAGCGGTATTATTTAAAACAAAAAAGTCATTTGATTTTTTACTTACAGAGTATGATATTATAACGCTTTCATTTGGATTAATTATTATATCATTAATTTCTAATAAGCCAGTTAGTTTATTATAATTAAATGAAGGCACGTTATTATTTAAAAAGACTAAATTAGTAATTAAACTTGCATAAGATGGGTTAATTATATCACTAAAATTATTTGTAATGATATTATCACTATTATTTGCAATCGTAATTGTATACGTTAAAATACCATTTTCCCAAATAGATTTATTTGCACTTTTGGTAATCATTAAATTATCAATTGCATTAATAATAACTTCATTTGAAGTTATCAAGGTATTTAAGTTAAGAATGTTTCCAGTAACTGTGAAACTATTTACAATTTCTTTCATAAACCTCCATACTATAGTTTATGAGGCAAAAAAAAAGGTAATCATTACATTGATACCTTATTTTGAATTATCTTTTTGAGTTAATGATGCAAGTGTATTTGAAATATAGTTAGAATATTGTGTTGCTAAAGTGTCATCTTCGATTTTAACACCTTTTTCTTTACGATAATGTTGTAAAGCATTAACTGCTATAGTATTATCTTTGCTAACTTTATTTTTAGCAAGTGTTTCGATTATTTGATCTTTAACATCCTTTAGCTCTTTTTTATCATAAGTTTTAGCTCTCATAATTACATGATAACCAAGTTCTGTTTTGATAACTTTAGTACTATATGCATTATCCTTTAACTCGTAAGCTTCTTTAACTAAATTAGTGTAATTACTTCCAAGGGTAGTTTCATTAATTTGTCCAAGTGATCCGCCTTTTTCTTTAGTGGCTTCATCTTCAGAATACTTTTTAGCAAGTTCAGTAAAGGCATCATTTACACTTTTACCATCTTTAACTAATTTTTTAAGTTCTTCGATAATTGACTTTGCTTTTGTTTCTGCTTCAGTTTCTGCTTTTTTCTTTTCATCATCACTCATTTTGTCAGTAACCTGTGGTGTAATTAAAATGTGATTAACTTCAATATCTGGTTTCATATCCTTGTAGTAGCTTTCAATTTCACTATCAGTTAGTTTATCTTTGGCATAAGCTTCAACAGCGTAAGACTGCATATGACTTAAATATACTTGTGCTTTATATTCATCAATTGTAGAATATCCATAATATTGCTGTATTGCCGCTAAAAATTTTTCTTCAGTTTCATAATTTTCTTTTAAAGCACTAACATAACTGTCTGCAGCTTTTTCAGCTTTTTCTTTGTTATCAGGGAAAGTTTCCTCTAAAACTTTTTTATCTATCATATTTATAAGTATAGATAGTGCATATTTGTCCTTTAACTCGTTATATAAATCATCTACACTGATTTTATCACCATTTTCAAAACTAACTACTGCATCCTTTCCATTTTCTAGTTTTGGTACTTTTCCACATCCTGTTAAAAGTAGAGTAAGTGCCATAGCTAATACTATTTTCTTTTTCATTTTTACCTCCATAAACTAATTATAGCAACTAAAATAATAAATTACAATAAATCAAGACAAAAACTATTTGTAATTTATTTTAAAAAAGAAAAAAATAAAACAGATGAAGTTAAAAATAAAAAAGAATATGTTGTTGATGGTGATGAGCTCGTAGGTGTTAAAAATGTTGAACCTAAAGAGGAAGTCAAAGAAAAAGAAAAAATTGTTATTACAAGTATTGATGATTTAAAAAGTATTAATACAGTTGAGCCTAAAAAAGAAAGTTTTGATGTTCCTATTGAAACTGAAGATGCAAATGAAAAAAATGGAGTTTATAGACTTCCTAAATTTGATTTACTTACCCCTACTCCTAAAAATAAAAACAATAAAGAGGAAGCATACATAAAAGTAAATCAAGAAAAACTTGAAAAAGTATTAAATGATTTTGAAATTAAAGGTAAAGTTGTTGAAATACATATTGGTCCTGCAGTTACTGAATATGAAATTACTGTACCAAGTGGTACTAAAGTAAGCCGTATTGTTGGTATAAATAAAGAAATTGCTCTTGCAATGGCTGCGAAAGAAGTTCGTATACAAGCACCTATTCCTGGAAAAAATACTATTGGTATTGAAATACCAAATAGAGAAATATCCTCTGTTGGCTTTAGAGAAGTTTTAGAGGCAACATGGAGTGTAAATGGAGCAAATAAAATACTAGTAACACTTGGAAAAGATATTATGGGTAAAGCTATTTTAGCAGACCTTACAAAAATGCCTCATCTTTTAGTAGCAGGTTCTACAGGTTCTGGTAAATCTGTATGTATTAACACTATTATTTGTTCAATATTAATGCGTTATAAACCTAATGAAGTAAAACTTGTTTTAGTGGATCCTAAAAAGGTTGAACTTACAAATTATAAAGGTATACCTCATTTACTATGTCCAGTTGTATCAGATCCAAAGCAAGCATCTATCGTACTTCAAAAAGTTGTAAATGAGATGGAAAAAAGGTACGACATTTTTGCGGAAAAAGAATTTAAAAATATAGCAGGTTATAACGAATGGGTAGAAAAAGAAAATAAGAAAAATCCTGATAATAAAATTTCTAAAATGCCATATATTGTAGTAATAATAGATGAACTTGCGGACCTTATGCTTGTTGCTTCAAAAGAGGTACAAGATTCTATTATGAGAATAACTCAAATGGCAAGAGCTGCTGGTATTCATTTAATCGTTGCAACACAAAGACCATCTACAGATATTATTACTGGTGTTATTAAAAATAATATTCCATCAAGAATTGCCTTCAGTGTATCAAGTGCAATTGACTCAAGAACCATACTTGACTCATCTGGTGCAGAAAGTCTTCTTGGTAAAGGTGATATGTTATACCTACCTATGGGTGAAAGTGTAACTACTCGTATTCAAGGATGCTTTATTTCAGATAACGAAATTAATAAATTAATTGAATATCAAAAATATAAAGATATAACTAAAAAATTAAGAACAAATTTTGATGAAAATGCAAATAGGTTTTTTAGAATACAGGAAAATATTACTTTACCAAAACAGTGTTTAGAAGAAAACGGAGGTATCTGATATGTATAGCAGAGGAAAATCAATTAATCCCGAAAAACAGGAAAAGCTGGATAACATGGCGAAGCAGTTTGCTGCAGGTGGAAAGAAGAAATGGGTGCGTTATGACGAGGGTGCGCTTCTCTATTCTATGGGAATTCATTCTTTTATGGAATTAGCGAAGGAAGCCGAGGCGGTTTATCACATCAGAAGGATTGTTTTGGTAAACACTGAGAAACTGGATGAGTACATCGAAGTAATGTACAGCGATGATCCGGAATAGGAGGGTGAAGATCATGTGTAAAGTTATCGCAGTAGCAAATCAAAAAGGTGGGGTCGGAAAGACCACTACAGCCGTAAATCTCGGGATTGGGTTAGCTGCAGAGGGCAACAAGGTTTTACTGATTGACGGAGATCCTCAGGGCTCCATGACGATTAGTCTGGGATATAGAGAGCCGGACAGTCTTGAATATACACTGTCCACTCTGTTATCAGAAGTG
>OIZL01001896.1_pt1 | contig 10388 bp, 18 predicted proteins | sample 1588541 | NCBI WGS metagenome assembly OIZL01 (sample SAMN03283285) | human gut metagenome | biome: human-associated habitat; material: feces | host: Homo sapiens | place: Peru | collected 2012 | reverse complement strand
TAAAATCACGAGCATAACTAATAACTGCAGAGTGAAGTCTTGCAATATCTCCAATTAAATAATAAAAACCATTACCAGCAACTCTACGAGCAGAGTCTAAATCTATCCCATCAAGTTTTTCCATTATATCTGTATGGTATGGAATTTCGTAATCTGGAACAATTGGTTCACCATATTTCTGAATTTCAACATTTTCTGTATCATTTTTACCAATTGGAACAGATTCGTGAATTATATTAGGAATTTTCATCATAATTTCTTTTATTTTAGATGAATATTCATCAGTATCTTTTTCCACACTCTCTAGTTTTGAATTAATTTCATTAACCTTAGCTTTTGTATTCTCTGCTTCATCTTTTTTGCCTTCACGCATCAAGTTACCAATTTCTTTACTTAAGCTATTACGTTCCATTCTTAATGTGTCTCCGTGAAAGTTGAAGTTCTCTATATTTTTTATCTAAATCAATTACCTCATCTACTAATTCAAATTTTTGATCTTGAAATTTTTTCTTAATATTTTCTTTAACTAAATCAGGGTTTTCTCTTACAAATTTAATATCTAACATAAATGTACTCCTTATAAAATATAATATAGTTAAGTTTACTACAAAATATTAGATTTTGCAATATAAATAAAGAGCTGAAAGGCTAAAATGTTTAAGCGAGTAAATAAAAATAGTAAAATATGTTGACAAAAAAAGTTTTTTTATGTAGGATAATAATATAATAAAATAGGAAAGGGGAATGTGATTATGGGTGTAGCAGCATTAGTTTTAGGAATTGTTTCAGTTGTAATTGGATTTATACCATTTTGTGGAAGCTGGGCAATAATTCCAGCAATTGTAGGATTAGTTTTAGGAATTATTGACTGGGTAAAGAAAAATAAAGAAGGTAATCCAAAAGGAAAAGCAATAGCAGGAGTAATTTGCTCAGCAGTAGCAATAGTTGTAATACTATCATACTATTTTGTAGTAATGGCAGCTGCAAAAAAAGCAACAAAAGAGTTAAAAAATTACGATTGGAATTCAATTAATTGGACAGTAGAAGAATAGTAATTAAAGAGATTGGACAATGAAAATACTAAAAGAAATAAAAAAAAATTATAAAATTATAAATATAGTTATATTATGTATTTGCATATTAATACTATTGTTACCAATAGTATTGCAAATATTAGAGCAAATTTCACCAGTATTTGTAAAATGTCCATATTTGCAATTGACAGGTAAACCTTGTCCACTATGTGGAGGGACGAGGTTTATCAAAAACATTGGTAATGCAATTGATGATTTATCATATTTCCTAAATTTCTTTGGAATAATAATTATAATTGTAATTTTAGAAATTATATTTAGAACCATCAATATAATAAAAAAGAAATATAAAGAAAGTGTAATAAAAATAGATATAATTTTACACATAATAATTTTTATCATATATATATCATATGATATATGGTTTATAAAATGTAAATGATAGGAGTGATAAAATGGAGAGTAACGAAGAAAACAAAATAGAAATTACAGAAGCAGTAGAAAAAATAGAAGAAACAAACAAAACAGATGAAACTCAAGGACAAAATACTATAGAAGATACTAGTAAGGGAGCAAGTATAGCAGCATTAGTATTAGGGATAGTTTCTATATTGTTTGTTAGCAAGTTTATAATAGCAGTTGCATGTGGAGTTTTGGCCGTTATTTTTGGAATAAAAGGTAAAAAAAGAGGAGGACAAGGAATGGCAACAGCTGGTTTTATCACAGGAATAATAGGATTAAGCTTGCAAGCTGTATTCTTTATATTTGGACTTATTCTTGGAGCAACGTTGATAGGAATCTTAATATAGTAAGTTAAATATTCAGATGGAAAAAAGGTAATATAAAAAAGAAGGGGAACCTTCTTTTTTTATATACTTTTTTCTATATATACAACAAAGATAGGCTTACTTAAAAAAAATACTATTGGTAATATAAGCAGACATAAAAAAGCAAACAGCAAATAATATGCTGGTTTTAAATAGAATAAGACCAACATCATATGTAATACAGCAGATTGGATATGTAGTATATAAATTCAAAATTAAAATAGAAAATAGACAAATAACAAAAGAAATTTTAAAACCATTAAACATAGCAGATTTAATAGATTTATTCATACATTTAACTTCAGAAATTAATTTACTAAACATAAGTATTTACCTCCTGTAAACATTCCTTAAAAACATATTAACATAACACAGAGATAAAATCAAAGGAAATTATTGGATGGAAAGTTAGAAAAAAGAAAAAAGCAAATCTTTACGATTTGCCTAAATAAATAATTAACTTATTATGCTATTGTGTTTAATTTTTTTGCTAAATTAGATTTTTTTCTAGATGCAGTATTTTTTTTGATAACACCTTTTGAGCAAGCTCCATCTATTTTCTTTACAGCATTTTTGAAAAGTTCTTCTGCTTTTTCTTTATTTCCTTCTAATACAGCAGATTCAAATTTTCTAGTAGCTGTTTTATATTCAGATTTAATCATATTATTTCTTAATGTTTTTTTCTCAATAACATCAACTCTTTTGATTGCAGATTTGATATTTGGCATATGTTTTGCACCTCCTTAAGTAAAAGTAAATTTTCACTTTTTCTATTGTAACACGTAAATATAAAATTTGCAAGCAAAAAATAAAAAAAAGTATGGGAAGTCCTGGACGCTAATATTCAAACCAACTAAAATATTGGATGTTTACAATAAACAAATTTTCGTATATAATAAAGCAGAGGTGAAAAGATGAACAATGAATTGGAATTAGCTAAAATTAATATGATAGCAAAAGAAGGGTTATTATCTAAATATGCATTTAAATCAGACAATGCTACTTTATTAAGACAAGACAAAGAAGATATAAGACCAGTATTTTTTAGAGACATAGATAGAATTATACATTCTTTAGCATATACTCGTTATATAGATAAAACACAGGTATATCCCTTTACAAGAAATGACCATATAACACATAGAGTTCTACATGTACAACTTGTTTCTAAGATTGCAAGAACTATAGGTAGAAGTTTAAGACTAAACGAAGATCTTATTGAAGCAATTGCTTTAGGACATGATGTAGGACATGCTCCATTTGGGCATAAAGGAGAAGAATATTTAAATAAAATATGTTTAGAAGAAAACATAGGATATTTTTGCCATAATGCACAAAGTGTAAGAGTTTTGAAAGAATTAGAAAAATTAAATATAAGTGTACAAACACTTGACCGGAATACTTGCTCACAACGGAGAAATCTTAATAAATAAATATAAATATAACAATAGTAAAACAAAAGAAGATTTTATAAAAGATTTAGATAAAACTTTTTCAGAAAAGGATTATAGTAAAAAAATAATTCCTATGACATTAGAAGCTTCTGTTGTTAGATTATCAGATGTAATAGCATATATAGGAAGAGATATAGAGGATTCTATAAAGATAGGAACAGTAAAAAGAGAGGATATACCAAAAGAAATAACAAATATATTAGGAGACAATAATTCTCAAATAGTAGATACTTTAATAAAAAATATAATAATAAACAGTCTAGATAAACCATGTTTAACATTTTCAGAAGATATATTTATTGCTTTAATGAAATTAAAAGATTGGAACTATAAATATATTTATGCATCACCAGAAGCAAACAAGCATCAAGAAGTAATAGAAGAACTATTCTACAAACTATATTATTGTTATCTAGAAAAAATAGAAAAACTTTATAATACTGAAAAACTTACAGAATCTGAAAAAAATTTATATGAATTTATAAAAGAAAAAGATAGTAATACAAATGTAAAAAGAGCAATTGTAGACTATATTGCAGGACAAACAGATCAATATTTTTTAAATGAATGTATAGAACATGTAAGAAAATTTGATATAGAAGATTTATATAAATAATTACATAATTATTCTTGAATTGGAATATACTACAAGTAATAAATTCAATAAAGGAGAAAACAATTCATGAAATATAAAATAAAAAATACAGACTTTCAAAATGAAATTGAACTATTAAAATGTATACTTGAAACAAAAAGAGAGCTTACTGTTGCAAATAAAAATTTCGAAGTAGCAGAAGAAGACCTAATAGATTATTATTCATATCAAATAAAAGCAAACAAAGCAAAACTTGACTATCTAATAAAAGAAGTTAAACAAAGAGGAATAGCAGTTGATATGATAAATAATTTGCAAATAGGACTAGACCAAACAAAAGCTATCTAGGAGTAATATTAATAAAAAGACGAGCATAATTATAGTATAAGTAAAAACTAGGAGGATAAGCCTATGGACAATACTAATACTATAATTATTTTTTTATCTTGCATAGCAGGGATAATAATATTTGGAAAAGTTTTAATATTACCATTAAAAAAAATATTAAAATTAGTCATGAATTCTATACTTGGAGGAGCTCTGATATTTTTAATAAATTATATAGGAATATATTTTAATAACTTTCATATTGGACTAAATGCTATAACTGCTATATTTATTCGGAATATTAGGAGTTCCAGGAGCTATATTGTTAATTATATTTAAAATAATATTAGTGTAAATGAAAATTAAAAAGTCCCTTTATGTTGAAAAAAAGCAAGAACAATAGTATAATATAAAATGTGAATTTTATAAAAAGGGGTATCAAAAATGGTAGAAATAAAAACATTAATTAATGAAGAAGAATTACATACAAGGGTTAATGAAATAGCAAAGCAAATTGAAAAAGAGTATGAAGGGAAAGAGATAACACTTATATGTATACTAAAAGGCTCAGTATTTTTTACAGTAGATCTAGCTAAAAGTATTAATGGAGATGTAAAATTAGAATTTATTAGAGTATCTAGCTATGGAGAAGGGACGGAAAGTACAGGAGAAATAAAAATGAAGCTAGACTTGAAAGACAGTATTAAAGGAAAAGATGTAATAGTAGTAGAGGATATAATAGATACAGGAAGAACATTGTCTTATCTAATAGAATATTTAAAAATGAAAAAACCAAACAGTGTAAAATTATGTGCCTTATTAGATAAACCAGAAAGAAGAGTTAAGAAAAATGTAAAGGTTGACTATACAGGATTTCAAATACCAGATAAATTTGTTGTAGGATATGGGTTAGACTGGGACGAAAAATATAGAAACCTTCCATATATAGGATATATAGAACAATAAAACAAAAGGGGACAGACCCCTTTTGTTTCAAAATATAAAAAAATTGAAAAATGTGGAGAATAAAACGAAAGGGGGCTGTCCCCTTTTGTTTTAAAATAGTATGTTTAATATAGAAAAAGAACTTAAAAAACTTCCAGATAAACCTGGAGTTTATATAATGAGAGATAAAGACGATAATATTATATATGTAGGTAAAGCTGTCATATTAAAAAATAGAGTAAGACAGTATTTTAGAAAGTCAAACAAAACTAGAAGAATAGAAAAGATGGTTTCACTAATAGACCATTTTGAATATATAGTAACAGATAACGAAGCAGAAGCATTAATACTAGAATGTAACTTAATAAAAAAGAATATGCCGAAGTTCAATGTGCTTTTAAAAGATGACAAAACATACCCCTATATAAAAATAGATATAAAATCAGATTATCCAAATGTTTTTATAACAAGAAGAGTGCAAAATGATGGTGCAAGATATTTTGGACCATATGCAAATCCAGGTGCAGCAAAAGAAATGATTAATTTTATAAAAGAACGTTTTCAAATAAGGCAATGTAAAAATTTTAAAAGTAATCAGAGAGCTTGCTTAAATTATCACATAAAAAAGTGTTTAGCACCATGTATGGGATATGTAAGTAGGGAAGATTATAGAAAACAAATAGATCAAATTATTATGCTTCTAGAAGGAAAAACTAAAGAAATTATAAAACAGATAGATGAAGAAATAGTAGAACATGCAAACAAACAAGAATATGAAATTGCTGCAATTTTAAGAGATAAAAAAATTGCAATAGAAAGAATTTCAGAAAAACAAAAAGTGTCAAACATAAATGAAAAAGCAATTGATGTAATAGGTATTGCAAAAAATGAGTTGGCTATTTGTATAGAATTATTTTTTGTAAGAAATAGCAAAATGATAGGTAGAGAACACTACTTTTTTGAAAATTCAAATGAACTAACCGAAAATGAAATATTAACAGAATTTATAAAACAATACTATATAAATAAAATAGATCTACCAAGTAAAATAATGATACCAGAAGAGATAGAGGATATAGACCTAATAGAAAATCTTTTATCGGAAAAAGCAGAAAGAAAAATTGAATTTAAAATCCCACAAAAAGGGGAAAAACTAAGATTTATAGAAATGGCAAACAACAACGCAAAAATAACTTTAAATAACAAAAATAAAGAAAAAGAAGATATTTTGCTCGAACTAAAAAATGTTTTGAAGCTTAAAGAACTTCCGAGAAAAATAGAATGTTTTGATATATCAAATATAGCTGGAGAATATATGGTTGCAGGAATGTGTGTTGCAAAAGACCGGGACTATAAATAAAAATTTAGCTAGAAGATTTAAAATAAAAACAGTATTTACACAAGATGACCCAAAGTGTATGGAAGAAGTAGTTACAAGAAGAATAAAACATTCAATAGATAATCCAAAAGGAGCTTTTGGAACTTTACCAAATGTTATTTTTGCAGATGGTGGAATAACACAAATTAGAGCAATAAAAAAAGCAATAGCAAAATACAATATAGAAATTCCCGTATTTGGAATGGTAAAAGATGATAAACATACCACCAAAAAACTAATTGATGATAATAAAAAAGAAATAAAAATAAATGAAAAAATAATGAATTTCATAACCAATATGCAAGATGAAGTACATAGAATTGCAATTGAATACAATAGAAAATTAAGAAACAAAGATACTACAAAATCTAAACTAGATGAAATAAAAGGAATAGGAGAAAAGAAAAAACAAGAATTGCTAAAAAAATTTGACAGTGTAGAAGGTATAAAAAAAGCTGATATTTTAGAAATTTCAGAAATAAAAGGAATAACAGAAGAATTAGCAAGAAAAATAAAAAAAGAACTCCTATGAAACTTGTAATATTTACTTAACTTCTTGAATATATATCTAAAAAGGACAAGGAGTGTGTAAATATGGTAGATATTACAAAAGAAGAATTTTGGGATTCTAAATATGAAGAAATAAGCAAAATTGAAAGAAAAGAAAACAAAGTAAAGCAATTTATAATAAAGCATAAAATAATAACTGCACTATTAATAAGTTTAAGCATATTAATGGCAATAAACACAATATTAATATATAATTTTTTTATAATATTAGGAACAATTAGGTAAATTGGAAAAAATAACAAATTAAAAGGAGAAGCAAATGAACATAGCAAATGAATGGAAAGATTACGAAATACTAGATATGGCAAATAGAGAAAAATTAGAAAGATGGAAAAATATAGTTCTCGTAAGACCAGATCCACAAATAATTTGGAAAGATAAAACCTTTCCAGAAAAATGGAACAAGGCAAATGCTACATATAAAAGAAGCAATAAAGGAGGCGGAGGCTGGAATTACAGAACAAAACTTCCAGAAAGCTGGCAAATAAAATATAAAGAATTAACATTTAATATAAAACCAATGGGCTTTAAACATACAGGACTTTTCCCAGAACAAGCTGTAAATTGGGATTGGATGATTAATAAAATAAAAAATGCAAAAAGACCAATAAAAGTATTAAATCTATTTGCATATACAGGAGGTGCAACTGTTGCATGTTTATACGCAGGCGCATCTGTTTGCCATGTAGATAGTTCAAAAGGAATGGTGGCATGGGCAAAAGAAAATGTTGTATCATCTAAATTGCAAGATAAACCTGTTAGATATATTGTAGATGATGTAGTCAAATTTGTTCAAAGAGAAATTAGAAGAGAAAATAAATATGATGCAATAATAATGGATCCACCATCATATGGAAGAGGTGCATCTCGGAGAAGTGTGGCAATTTGAAAATAATATAGCAGATTTGATATCTTTATGCAAAGAAGTTTTAAGTGATAACCCATTATTCTTTTTAATAAATTCATATACAACTGGAATATCTGCAGAAGTGTTAAGCAATTTATTAAAAATAAATTTAAGCAATTATAAAGGAAAAATTTCAGCTGGAGAAATAGGATTACCTATGACTAATTCAAACTTAGTTCTACCATGTGGGATATATGGAAGATATGAAAATTAAACTTATTATGTGAAATTTATAAAACTAGAAAAATCATATATGAAAATAAAAATAAAAAAATTCATATATGATTTTTTATTGTTTATAAGCTAAATAAAAATTGATGGGATTTTAAGTATAAAATCACCTTAAAGAAAAGGACAAGGTGATTTTATTTGATAGAAAAAATATGTAATAGTTTAACAAAAAAAATTCAAAGTAAAATGCCAGATGTAGATGAAGAAAGAGCAGAAGTAATTAATTATGGATTACAACTGGTAATAGGAGAAATACCCAAAACATTTATCCTAATTGCAATTGCTTATTTATGTGGGGTTCTAAAATTAACAGTATTAGCTTTGCTATTTATAATGCCATATAAAACCTTTTCTGGAGGTGTACATTTAAAAACACATATTGGATGCATTATTGCAACAAGTTTATTTTATATAGGAAATGCATTGCTTAGTAAAAATATCATTTTGAATCCTGTATATATTAAATATATATTAGCTTTAGCAATATGGATATTTAGTATAGTGATGATAAAATTATATGCTCCAGCAGATACAGAAGCGGTTCCAATTTTAAGAAAAAAAGATAGAAACTTAAAAAGAAATTTATCATATATAACAATGACATTAACAATAATTGCAGGAATATTGGTGCAGAATACAGTTATTTCTAACTTACTAATATTTGGAACTTTATTACAGACTATATCAATAACAAAATTCACATATACATTGACTAAATGTAAATATGGATATGCAGAATATATAAAACAACAAACATCAAACAATGCAACTTAATTTAATTACATAAATAAAAAAAGAGCAACACAATTCTATACTTTTAAATAATGCCAAAGAAAAGTATAAAATAGTGTGCTATAAAAAGGGGGGATACAAATGTTAAAATTACTAGCTAAAGTTGCAGAAAAATATGCAAAATCTACAAACACAGCATGTGCATTTTGGTTCTTTGCACATCAACCAAAAATGCCAGCATCATTAATAAAAAAAGACTAATTTAAGGATTGTATTTTCAAAGAAGCTGTGCCATCAGCTTCTTTGAAAAGTACTAACAATATATTTCTAATTGTTGTTTGAAGAATTTATTGTCTTTGGATGTAAACAGGTTTAAATTATTATTTTTATTTAATATTTTACGAACTTCCCATAAACCTAACCCATGACTTTTATTATCTTCTTCAACTTTAGAAGTATAACCTTTTTCAAAAATTCTATCTGTATCTACATTTTTATTAGAATAAGTATTTTCTATTACAAATAATTGTCTATTTGCTTTATTATCTTTACGGATAGTAATATTTATAATTTTTTCTTCACATTTATTACTTGCTTCTATAGCATTATCTAAAAGTATTCCTAAAATTCTACTTAAATCATATGTTTTTATGTTTAAAGTTGTTAAATCTAAAAATACCTCAAAATTCATTTTAATATTTAATTCTTCGGCTTTATGATATTTAGAAGTAAGTAAACTGTATACTGCAGGATTATTTATAAGTTCCGGATTAAGTACAGCTAAATTATTAACTTTTTTACAATCTTCCATTAAACTAGAATAATAATCTTTTAAGCCTTCCATATTATTAGTAGAAATATATCCACCTATTGCTTGAACAATATTATTAAAATCATGTTTAAAGCCCCTTATATTATCATAAAGTATAGTTAAAGTTTTATTATACAACCTTTCTTCTTCTAAACTTTGAGTTGTTACTTCTAACTTACTTGTTCTAGATAAGGTGTATATGCTAATAATAAAATAAATTAAAAGTATTAGGACTGAAGCAAAAGTAATATGAAAAGGTAAATAATCATTATAAAATCTTGCAAGGTATGATTGTATGCAAACAGCAACTATACCTATTGAAAAATTTAATAGTAAAATTCTAGAACTTGCATCACCAAACTTTTCAACTACATTGATATTTATATTGTGTTTTTTAAAAAACAAGTAAATAAAATATGCACAAGAATACATCAAAATAGAAAATAAAAATTTATGAATTGGTACAATAACAAAGCTATTTGTAGGAATACCAGAAAGTATTGTATAAATATTCACTAATATTGAACCTAATAAAACAAAAACTATATAAGGTATAATTTCAGCTAAGATAGATTTT
>OIZL01001891.1_pt1 | contig 10412 bp, 10 predicted proteins | sample 1588541 | NCBI WGS metagenome assembly OIZL01 (sample SAMN03283285) | human gut metagenome | biome: human-associated habitat; material: feces | host: Homo sapiens | place: Peru | collected 2012 | reverse complement strand
AACTTTATTCTTGTCTATAATAAAGATAAAAACCAGTCTTTTGAAATGCAACGGGCTGATTCTATAAACAAAATAGCCACAATAATTGCCGGTGATGCGAAAATGTCCTACTTAATTGATGGATTCAGTCATTATAAAATATGTTTTCATGATGTAAAAACCATAAATGAAGATGAATTTAAAATTATTACTAAACAACTAGAAAATTCTTCTTATAAGTTCTAAAAAACTCTACTTCACATCCCCATATATACCCCTTCTCAATCAAATCGCTCATATACTCAACTGAATATTTTTCAAGATTTATTTTTCTTGTGGGCAATTTGCGAAGTTCTTCGATTTTTACTTGCAAGGAATTTTTATCATCTGAAAAGTCAAACAGGAATTCAGGCAAACCGCAGTCTGTTAAAATCTGGGTGAATGTTTCTATTTTGTTTGCGATTATTTTTTTGCCGGAAGAAAGGGATTCCACCAGGGTAAGTCCAAACCCTTCATGTAGCGATGGAAAAACTAAAAACTCGGCAGCCTGAATATATTCTTTTATTTCCTCATCTGTTTTATATCCCAAGAATTCTATTCTTGAATCATTTTTTGCAATAAAACTGATTTTTTGAAAGTAAGCGTCATCATCACATTTTCCAATTATTTTTAGGAAAAAGTCAAAACTACATGAATTAAAAAGTTTTACAAGTTCAAGAATCCCTTTGTTTTTTGCGATGCGCCCAAAACAGACAAAGACATTCTTTTCAAATTTATTCGGGTCAATTACTGAAAACTTTTTCACATCGCATCCGGGAATCAGCATTTTTAAATTCGAGAATTTAAAGTCCTTTGCAATTTTCAAGTCATTTTCTGAAACACAGTAATTCAAATTATAGAATCCAGAATATTTGGACATACGCTTCATGTAAAGTTTTTTTAGGAACAAAAATGATTTTGTGTGGAAAATAAATCCATGAGAGGAAAAAAACAGTTTATAACCATAAATTGATTTTTTCTGAGCAAGAAATTTATAAAGGAACTTCACATCGTTCAGGTGAACAACTTCCGCAGAGGAAAGTTCCTTTTCCAAAATTTTTCTGCCGGCTTTGCTTCTTAAATAAGTCATGCCCTTAAAATAAAAAACAGGAACACGGATAGTTCTGATTCCATACTCTAAAGAATCGGAAACACTTTTAACAAATCTGTCGCCAACAAAAACAGAAACCTCATGCCCTTTTGCAATCAGATTTGCAGCAAGATTTTTTACATAAAGCTCAATACCGCCAATATGCGGAAGATAAATGCTTGTAATCAGAAGAATTTTCATAAAGAGTTCAGCTCCTTGTTATGATTTTTGGGAAATAATTGAATAATGAAAAAGAGAATTATCCTGTTTATAAAAGCAAAATCGTTTTCCATTAAAAATAAAAAGTCCTGATAAAACAAAAATTCCAGAAAGTGAATAAGTATTTATCAAATCAAGCGTAAGCCCATATAATGCAAGAAAAATTGCAAACATAAATAATTCACTCTGTTTTTTATATAACAGATAAAAAATTGATTTTAGAAAAACTAAAATTAAAAATCCGACATAAAGCGCAAGCCCGAAAAAGCCATAATTAGAAAAAGTTGCCATGTAAATATTTTCAAGAGAATATTTTCCACCTGTGCCGGAAATGTCACCTATTCCAAAGATAAATCCATATTTTGGATAAGTTTTTAACATTTTTAAAAGCTGGGCTTCTCTACCGCGGAAACTATCCGAATTTATCGAATCAGAATTATTAAAAATATATTTTGTTACAACGGAATTAATCTCAAGAATTCTTTTTTTTATAAATTCCAAAAGAAGTTTTGTTTGTTTCGTTTGAAAAAATATCAAAAATACGACAACAACTGTAAAAAGAAAAACAAAAATTGGAAGAACCATAATTCTTGTTTTTCTATTAAGTAGCCCAATAATAAGAATCACTACCATTATAAAATTTGCAGTCGCACACATTGTGAAAAGGCAAGCAATAACATAAATTGTCAGAAAAATAAAATTTTTGAGTTTTGGAAATGGTCGGAAGTATAAAATAACAATAGCCGCTGCATTATATTCCGCTGCAATCATTGAAGGATTCCCAAGAGAAACCCTAAATTTAAAATACATTTTGTTTAATAAAAATGGAGTAAAAAAATATAAAAATGCCGATACAAAAAATAAAATAACAACAGAAGTAAGAAAAAAATTAACAAAGCAGGTACAGTTTTTTCCTGTTACATTTTCCAAATTATAAAAAATCAAAAAAATCAAAATTGGACGACAATTCCAATAAATACCGTTAATTACAGCAACAACAGAGGTTTCTGAAAGTCCTGTAATTATATTTGCAATACAAATATACAATGCAATTGGAAAGAACAAAAATATAAAAAATAAAAACTTTGGAAAAAGTATTTTTCGTTTTACAGAAAATAAAATCAAAAGCCCTGCAAATAGAAAAAAATCTCTAAACAGAGAAATAACAGTTCCAATTAGTTGAGGAATTGCTAGTCCCATTCTTGCATTATCAAAAACAATAAAAAATACAAGAAGTTTTGAAATCAGAAAATAAATATTTCTTAAGTTCAAAGTGGCAGCATTTATCTTTCCCATCAATTCAAAATCTCCTTCCACTGGCAGAGAATATTCTGCTTGCAGAATTTTTCACTTTCCTCTTTTGCACCGTCAGACAATTTTTGTTGTAGCTCAAAATCATGTACAAACTGCAACATACATTCAACAAAATATTTCTGATTATGAAGAGAAATTATAAAGCCACTTTTTGAATCTGAAATTATGTCAGAAGGACCGGTCGGAGTATCATAAGAAATCGCAGGCAAGGCACAAACTCCAGCCTCTATTAAAACCATAGGAAGCCCCTCAAATTTTGAAGTCATCAAAAGGCAAGAAGAATTTTCCATTTCTGTTTGAATATCTTTAGAAACCAATGACCAGTTTATTCTATTTTCAAGATTTTCAGATTCTATAAATTTTTCAAAATCAGTTTTGTATTCACCATTTCCGATAATTCTAAAATTCCAGTCATAATTTTTTTTGCAGAACTTTCTTATAATCTTGCATAAGTCAGAAAAGCCTTTTTGCTTGGAAAGTCTTCCTACAAATAAAAACTGCTTGTTCTGAAAATTTGGAGATTTTCTGAATTCCATATTTGTAAAATTATAAATTACGGTTGTCTTTTGATTTATCTTCTTGTATTTTTCCAAGTCTCTGTTTGTCAAAATTACAACTTGACTTAATTTTTTGAAAAGAATCTTTCTTAATACTTTCTGGTAAAACGGAGTTCCGTCATAGCAAAAATGCTCCCAGCCAACAGTTTTTGCCTTTAATTTCGAACTGCAATAAGACAACACAAGGTTACAGATAATTCCAACTCCAATAATAAAATCGAATGAATCAAAAAAATCTGAATGTGTTTTTATATATTTGACATAATCAAATTTTGTAAAAAAATTTATTCTCCGTCTTTGAATTTTTGCATCAATGAATCTGATTTCTGAATTAAGTTTGTAAATTGATTTTTTTTCAGAAAAGTCAAACGAAACAATTGTAACATTGCAAAAACGAGAAAGTTCATTTGCAAGATTACAAAGCATACGTTCTCCGCCTCCGTTATAAGAATAATCTTTGGATAAAAAACAGATTTTCATATTTATATTCCCAAAATTATATTTTTTATAAAGCAACTTATCTTCAATTTTTTATCTGAACAACAGTTCATTTTGTAAAAATTTCTCCAGTACCAAAACAAGAATTTAAAGCGTTTAAAAGTTCCAAGATTTTTGTAAAATTCAATAGATTCTTTTACTTCTTTCTGATGGCTCAAATTCAAATCTTTATGCAAAAGAGCTTGCAAAATTTCAACCTGTTCTTTTATAAAATGAGAATTTTTCTTTTTTGCAGCATTTTTAATTTTCACCCAAAATTTCCATTTTTCATTTTTAGTAACATTTGTTCCGTGCTGACGGTAATATAAAACACACTCATTAACATAAGTCACTCCGCCATTCACAGAAGCAATCAAAGCCAGCCAATAGTCATGGAATTTTACGTTTTCAGGAATCGGAATAGATTTTTGAACTAGAGATTTCCTAAAGATACACGCCGCTCCCTGAAAAATATTTGAATGCAGCAAAAAGAAAAACCAGTCATCTTTTGAATTTGGAAAGAAACCGATTTTAGAACATGACAATAAATCCACTCTTGTAGGCTGTGCTTTTTCATCACAGAGAAAAGCATTTGCACCGACTAAATCATTGTTGCCTATATTTTCAAGCAAAACTTGAAGATGATTTTCAGTCCAAATGTCATCCTGATCGCTCAATGCAATATAATCACCAGAACAAAGAAAAATAGCTTTCTCAAAATTTTTCTTAAATCCAAGATTTTTTTCATTCGTAAAAACCTTTACACGGAAATCTTTTTCAGCATATTCATTCAAAATTTTTAAAGTAGAATCTGTTGAGCAGTCATCACATGCAACAAGTTCAAAATCTTGAATTGACTGAGAAAGAATTGAATCCAACTGCTCACGGAGATATTTTTCTCCGTTGTATGTGGCAAGTGCAATAGAAACTTTCATTTTGATACTTCCTCACAAAATCGTTCAAAACCACTTTGAACAAGCTGTCTTGTCTGACTTGCAGAAGGCTTTTCCAGTTTTCCAGAAACAAGATGTTCAATTTTATCCAACGAAGACTCAAAAACACTTATCTCGCTATCAAAAATGTCTTGAATCTCAACCATTCGGTCTGTCATTTCCAAAACTTCCAAAAGACCTTTCATTTTATGCTCGTAGCTTAAAGAGATAAACGGAATTTCATTGTTAATCGCAAACACAACAGAATGATACCTTGCTCCAATTACAAGGCAAGATTTTTTTATTATTTCCTGCTGCACATCTGAACTTTGATTTTCATCAATTACGATAATATTTTTATTTCCAGACATTTCTTTCAGCTTCAAAAAATATTCATAATCGTTTATAACCGACTTATAAGTCTGCGGAAGCATTACAATCTTTTTATCAGCAAACTTTGTTTCAAGAATCTCAACAATTCTTAAGTAGAATTCATCTATTTTTTTCTGTGGAATTTCTTTGTAACGTGGATGCCATGTAAGAGAATTGGGAACAAACACAACATACTCAGCACCATCAATATCTTTTAGTATGCTTTCAGGAATTTTTGTCGCAGGAATCTCAAGAAATGCCGAATCGACAACCTCATCGGCATTCACTTCAAACTGCCATGCAATATCTAAAGAAACTTTATCCCTCAAACTGATATAAGAAAAATATTTCAACAGCCGGATACTGCATTTTTTAAAGAGTTTTTTATTGAAACTTTCTTCAGTAAAAGGTCCAATCGACCTGCCCCAGTAAAAAACAGGCTTGTTAAGCCTTCTTGCAACATCCAGCTGCCAGATATGATCCCAGCTGGTAAAACCGCCCATACACATTCCGCCGGGGGCACACACAACTCTGTCATATTCTTTCAAAAGGTTGTGGAACTTTCTTAAAGACGGATGCAAATATGAGAATGAGAAATTATCAAACAGAAAAACAATCCGCTCAAATCTTACAAAACAGCGGACTCTTGGTATATTTATATACGAGACATTTTCTTCTTCAACTTTTATAGAATCTATCAGCCATTGTTCAACACATAGGAAAATAACATCTATCTGATATTCAGGAAAAGCCTTGCTCATTGCCCTTATAAAAGCCTTGTGGGCAGCCTCATCTCCACGGTTTGCAAGGGGCTGGTTTACTATTGCTATTTTCATTTTGCTTTTCCTCTGATAATTCTTTTTACAATTTTTTTTACAAAAGACGGAGTTATTTTTGACAGTATTTTTCTTATATAAAACCTTATGAAATAAAAACGAGAAGATTCCTTGAATCTTTTGAAGAATTCCTTTGCAGAAAGCTCTAAAATACCTAAATATACAAAGGCTCTTACAGCAGGTCTTTCAGATGGCTTTTGAAGGTTGCTTTTTATTGAAATATACTGGCTGAATTCCAAAGGAACTATATTGAGGCTGTCCTTTATCAAGTTGAACAGAGCTAGTCCTTTTTCTGTGTCTATAATGCAAAGGCTCAATCCTTTTGAAAAATCAAATCCCGGAATTATCTCTGTGATTTCTGTAAAGTCCCCCATCGTTATATCTCCGGGTCGCTCCAAAGATGAATAAGGACATGAATAGCAGCTTTCCCTGTATGTTTCACATCTTATAAAAGAAGAGTAATATGGATCTAAAGCAGACAATACAGTCTTAGTCTTAGTCTTAGTCTTAGTCTTAATTTTTCCATTGCAGCTGCAGCCGCCAACATCCTTGTCCCTAAAACCGCAGTAAATTATTTTTCCGCCAAGCTGTCCAGACTGCCACTCAAGATATTTATGAAACAGCCTCTCGCTCGGCACTCCATGGCAAATCAAATCCATTGTAAAAAGATTCTCATAGTCCTTGCCCGAGAATTTTTTCAAGCCGGCAATCTGGCAAGGAGTTCCGGAATACAAAACTTTTTTTCCATTTTTTAAATAAAAAAGAGCCTTAGAATACGTGCTGTTTGTTGTGCTTTCAACATATTTTGAGCCTTTCAGTTTATAAAGCCCGTTTATATCTTCAATACAAATATGCGCTACAAACAAGTCCGCATTATATGCCGCACCAAAAACAACGCCTCCGTTCTTCAAAATCTTTTCAGCGGCAGCAGAAAATAAAGCTCCGCTAGAACTTTCAAAAAGTTTTTTATCATCCTTTAGCCAAACAGCATAACTTGTTTTCTTAAAGTCATTCTTTTCATAGGGGGCAAAAGACGGACAATGCTTTAGGCACAGTCCGCAATCAACACACTTAGATTCATTTACGCTTGGATAAAAAAATCCCTCATTATTTTCCTGCATATCTATAGCATTCTTAGGGCATATTTGAACACACGAACGGCATGAGAAACATTTTTTTCTATCGATTATAGAAACGCTTTTCAAAATTATCTCCTGAATTTTCTTATAAAACTGAACGCATATTTTCTTTCTTCCGGCGTAAACAAAATAGGAAACGAAAGCACAATAATGCTAAAAACCGAAAACAAGCAGGAACAAATAAAATAACCAAGTCCTGAAAAATGAGATGTCAGCAATTTCGTAATAAAAAATGAAATAGCCACAATAACAGTACATCTCAATAAAACTTGAAAAATAAAATTCTTCACAGAAAATGATTGCGAGAAATTCAAATATAAAACTCTAAAAACAAGAATAAAAAGGCAAAGAAAAAATCTTATGAACAAAACTGAATATGGCGACATTCCCCAAAAAAGGAATAATATTGATAAAGGAAGGTTTGCAAAAATAAAACAGCTTATAATTATCTGATAAAACTTTATATTTCCACTAGCCTGGACTGCAACCGCAATTGGATAAGTCATACAGTCAACAAGCGAACATATCAGAATCAACTGGACAAAAACAACCGAATATTCTGGCACATTCTTAAGCCATAATGTCAATACCGTTTCTAAGTTTAAGCTCAATGGCAAAACAATAAGCCACAAAAGCAGAAAAGAAAATTTTGATGCTCTGAAAATAAGTTGATTGAGTTCCTTCTTTTCTCCAGCCGCATAATTTTTTACCAGCTGAGGATTGAACGCAGTCTGAAAATTGCTCACAAAACTGTAAACCGCAGCATTCACCTGGTTTGCGATTCCCATTGCCGCATTCACGGTTACGTTCGTAAAAATATTCAGGACAATATTCGTTCCCTGAGAGTTCGCCACATTTGCAACCGCTCCAAACAGACTCCACCCGCTGAACGAGACAAGCTCTTTTCTCAATCCTTTATCTTGAACTTTTTTATAATGCGCAATCTCAAAATTCTTGTTGCAATAAAATTTATATATGGCAAGAATAATAAATGAAACCGCAGCAAGCAGGAATGAATAGAAGATAAGCTTGTCAAAATTAGAAACTTTCAAAAGAAACACAACTGCAAGTTTCAGCACAGTCTCGACAATGCTCAATTCTACAAAAAAGCTCATTTTTTCATAAGCAATAATTACGGCATTGTACGGAACGCGCATTATATTTGCCAAAGTTGTGATAACCGCAGCCTGATAGCACCAGAAAGCAGCATTGCTCCGTCCAGTTGGAATATTCAGTTTTGCATTCACAAACCAAAGCCCGACAGTTTCAGCCAAAACAACAAAAATCAGGCAGATGACTCCATGAATCACAAGGCTTGCAGAATAAACATTCCGAGTTTTTTCTGTGTCATTCTTTCCAAGGTAGAAATTAAGAAATCTCTGAACGCTTGTCGCCATCGCGTTATTCACAAAACTGAAAAGAACAACTACACCGGCAACAACATTGAAAATTCCGTAATCTTCCGCACCGAGCGTATTCAGCACAACACGCACCGTGTACAGCGACACTAGCATTATGAGAATCTGCCGGAAATAAAGAGCGATGGTATTTTTTGCTATGCGAGAAGTGTTGGACATCTAAACCTCTTCCCTCACATCATACTCCCCGCGCTTATACTTCACCAAAAATTTCACCAGCTTCATCTGTCGTGCCAGGCGCTTGAACGAGAAACTTGCGAACAGGCGGAAAAGCCATTCAAGGCCGAGCCGGATTATAAATTCTGGTGCGCGCTTTGTGTTTCCGCTCCAGAAATCTACTGCGCCTCCGTTTCCGAAGATTATCTTTGCGTTCAGTTTTTGCCTGTTTTCCCAAATCCACTGTTCCTGAAGCGGGCAGCCTTTGCATACAATCAAAATGTCGGGTTTTGCGGCGTTTATTTTTTCAATCAGATAGTCGCCGTCAAATTTTGTGTAGCCGAACGTCCATTCAATTATTTTTACATTCGGATGCGCGCTTTCTATGCGCAGTTTTGCGTCCTCAAGATTTTCAATTTTCGAGCCGTAAAGATAGACGCCCACTTTTCTGTCATCAGGAAGATAGTCAAAAAAATCTGTTCCAGGATAGCGGTCGGCGGAAGAATATGAAGTGCCGACTTTTTTGTTAATCGCGTAAAGAAGATTTATTCCATCGATAAAATTGTATTTCGTGCTCTTAAAATATTCGTGAAGAAGCGGATTTTTCTCTTGAACCAAAAAGATTTCAGGATTTATGAACGAGATTACAGACTGACTAGAATCATCAAGCATTTGAGAGAAAATAGATTTCATTTCCGCACGGTCAGAAGGAACTTCGAGCGGAATTTCTTCAAAAATATATTTTTTCATATCACTCTCCCTCTCTCTCAAATGAAAGAGAAGTTATTTTATTTTCAAAAACCTTTTTTTTCAGTTCAATTTCTTCATTTCTCTCCAATACCCTTCCACAGTCATAAATCACCTGACCGCGTCCATCCGCACAGAACGCCTTTATCAAACTTTTCCTCACTTCATATCCGCCAAGCCAGACAGATTTATCTTCCTCCGCAACCGGTGACATAGTGCATATATATAGGAAAATTTGTTCAGCTTTATCCGCTTTTAGCCGCTCCAGCACAAATGACAGCATCGCATCGTCCACACCGTTCGGAAAAAACACAATCTCTTTTTCCGCCCATGCGCCGCCGGCATCGCTTGTGAGAAAATCATGCATTCCATTTATTTTTTTCTGCGTGAATCCGCTTGGAGCTGAACCGCAGAGAATGGCGTATCGGGGCAAAATATTCTCCAAAATCAAAAATAATAATGAGAATCACTCAACACTATTTATGACATCTCATTATTATTTTTGATTATATTATGATTTGTCATTATTAACAAGAGATAATTTATGAAATGTTATTAATATAAAACTATGCCAAAAACTTTTAGGGAAAATCTGAGGGAAGAGCTTGATTATCAGGACATGAAGGTCAAGGAGCTTGCCGTTGCGACCGGAATTCCAAAGCCAACTCTTGACTGTTACCTGAGTGCACGACAGGTGATTCCGCCTGCCGACATTGCAGTAAAAATCGCGCAGGCTCTGAATGTTTCGGTTGAATATCTGGTTACAGGAAAGGATGAAAAATCAAAATCGCCGACATTTTCTCAGATTAATCCGGAGACAAAGTCCATTTTAACCGATTTGGATTCGATTCCTCAGAACATACAAAAAACAATAAAAAATCTTATACATCAGACAGCAGAATCCTTGCAGAATTGATAAAAACGAAATGCTGGAGCTCATCTTGCGGCAAACAAATACGGACATCCGATTTTAGGACTCATTTTCTTGCGCTATACAAACATTCTTTGAAGACAACATTGAAGTTTCTGTCTTATAAAATAGGAACTCGCCTGTTCCATCCCCCCCCCACACACACACCCGCTTGATATTTTTGCATCTGTATGCAAAAATATCAAGCGGGATGTTTCCATGATAAT
>OIZL01001890.1_pt1 | contig 10418 bp, 12 predicted proteins | sample 1588541 | NCBI WGS metagenome assembly OIZL01 (sample SAMN03283285) | human gut metagenome | biome: human-associated habitat; material: feces | host: Homo sapiens | place: Peru | collected 2012 | reverse complement strand
ACAATTTTTTTAATAATAATTCATATAATAGATGACTTAAAAAGGAGATAAAAATGAATTATTATGAGAAAATAAAAAATGAATTAATAAATAATGAAGTATATAAAAGAGTAAAAGATTATTCAAAAAATAAAAGTGATTTAAATACATATTATAAAGTTGGCAAATTATTAAATGATGCTGGAAAAAGTTATGGTGAAGGAATTATAAAAAAGTATTCTGATATGTTAACCAAAGAATTAGGAAAAGGGTATGGTTTATCAAATTTAAAAAACATGAGAAGATTTTATAATATTGCAAAAAGCCAATCATTGATTGGCCAATTGAGTTGGACACATTATTGCATGCTGTTACCATTAAATGATATAGATAAGATTAATTACTATATAAAAATAACAGAAAATGAAAACTTATCAGTAAGAAAATTAAGAGATCGTATAAAGTCTCATGAGTATGAAAGATTGGATGATAAGACAAAAGCAAAACTAATTAATAAAAAAAAGGTTAATGTTGCTGATTTAATAAAGGATCCAATACTTATAAAAAATAAATATAATACTGATAAAATATCAGAAAAGATGCTTGCAGAAATTATCATAGATAATATAGAAGAGTTTTTAAGTGAGTTAGGCATTGGGTATAGTTTTATAAAAAAGGAATATCCGATAAAAATAGGAGATAGATATAACTATATTGATTTACTATTATTTAATTATGAATATAACTGTTTTGTCGTAGTAGAGCTTAAGATAAATGAAATAAAAAAAGAACATATAGGACAAATTGAAACTTATATGAACTTTATAGATAAAAATTTAAGAACAATTAATCAAAGTCCTACAATTGGTATTATTGTATGTAAAAAGAAGAACAGTTACCTATTTAAATATGTAACTAATAAAAATATCTATGAAAGGGAATATGAATTAATATAAAAAGAACATAGATAAATTTCTATGTTCTATAATTTAGCATCCTAATCTTTTATGGAAAGTACGAGATATAACTTCTTCTTGATGTGCTCTTGATAATTTGTCAAAAAGAACGGCATATCCAGATACTCTAATAGTTAAAGTAGGGTACTTACCAGGATTATTCATAGCATCAATTAACGTCTCACGGTTAAGTACGTTTACGTTTAAATGATGAGCACCTTTTTCAAAATAACCATCAAGTACGTTTACTAAGTTTTCTATTTGTTCTTCTTTTGTATGTCCAAGTGCACTAGGTACGATAGAAAATGTATTTGAAATACCATCCTCACAGCAATTAGCATATGGCATTTTAGCAACTGAGTTTAAAGATGCAAGTGCACCAGAAGAATCTCTACCATGCATTGGGTTAGCTCCTGGAGCGAATGCTACACCTTTTTTTCTTCCGTCTGGAGTAGAACCTGTTTTCTTACCATACATAACGTTAGAAGTAATTGTAAGAACTGATAAAGTATGTCTTGCACCTCTGTATAGTTTGTGCTCGCATAAATCAGCGTAGAATTCTTCAAGTAATTCTTTACCTAAATTATCAACCTTATCATCGTCATTACCATACTTAGGAAATTCTCCAGTAATTTCAAAGTCTACTGCGATACCATCTTCATCTCTAATTGGTTTAACCTTAGCGTATTTAATTGCTGATAATGAATCAACAGCAACAGAGAATCCTGCAATACCAAAAGCCATTAATCTATCAAGTTTTGTATCATGTAGTGCCATTTGACCTTTTTCATATGCATATTTATCGTGCATAAAGTGAATTATGTTCATTGCATCAACGTATGTTTTAGCAATTTTTTTCATTGCCTTTGAATATGCTTTTCTAACACTTTCATAGTCTAGATATTCATCTGTAATTTTATCTAATCCTTCAACAACAAGTTCCTTTTTAACTTCGTCTATACCACCATTTATTGCGTATAAAAGTGTTTTAGCAAGATTACATCTAGCCCCGAAAAATTGCATTTGTTTGCCAACTGTCATAGCAGAAACGCAGCAGGCAATAGCGTAATCACATCCATGAATTGGTCTCATAAGTTCATCTGATTCATATTGAATTGCATCTGTATCAATTGATACTTTAGCACAATATTTTTTGAAATTTTCTGGTAAATTATCACTCCATAAAACAGTTAAGTTAGGTTCAGGAGATGATCCTAAGTTATATAGAGTATGTAAATACCTAAATGAATTTTTAGTAACAAGTGATTTTCCATCTTCTGTCATACCGCCTAAGCTTTCGGTAACCCAAGTTGGATCTCCTGCAAATAATTCGTTATATTCAGGTGTCCTTAAGTGTCTTGCCATTCTAAGTTTCATAATGAATTGGTCAATTATTTCTTGAGCTTCTTCTTCAGTTATTATTCCTTTTTTTAAGTCTCTTTCAAAATAAATATCTAAGAATGTAGATGTTCTACCTAAACTCATAGCAGCACCATTATTTTCTTTTATTGCAGCTAAATAACCAAAGTATAGCCATTGCACGGCTTCTTTAGCATTATTTGCGGGCATTGATATATCAAAACCATATTTTGATGCCATGGATTTGATTTCTCCTAAAGCTTTTATTTGTTCAGATACTTCTTCTCTTAACCTGATCATCTCTTCGGTTAATTCTTCTTTTTCTAATGATATTAAATCATTTTTCTTTTCTTCTATTAATCTATCGATACCATATAAAGCAATTCTTCTATAATCACCAATTATTCTTCCTCTACCATATGCATCAGGAAGACCTGTTAGAAGTCCTGCATGCCTTGCTTTTCTAATATCTGTTGTATAAGCAGAGAATACACCATCATTATGAGTTTTTCTGTACTTAAAGTATTCTTCAACCCCAGGATTTAAACTATAGCCATAAGCATCAAGAGCTTGTTTAACCATACGCATACCACCAAAAGGATTAACAATTCTTTTAAGTGGACTATCAGTTTGAAAACCAACTATTACCTCATCTTCTTTATTTAAATATCCAGGTTTATAAGCATTGATACCAGAAACTGTCTTAGTATCAACATCATATATTCCTTTTTCTATTTCTACTTTTGACATTTCTAAGTATTTATCATTTAGTCTTTTAGTTTTTAAAGAAACATCCTTTAAAAAAGATTCATCTCCCTTATATTCTGTATAGTTATCTAAAATGAATTGTTTAACATCAATATTATCTTTCCATATGTTTCCTTTAAAATCTTTCCATTCGTTCATTGCTACCTCCTTAAATCAACATAAACAATTATACATTAAATAAAAAAGATATAAACGTTGCAATTGCAACAATTATATCTTTTTTTGATATATTTACATATTTTTTACATATTTTTTTCTATAAACAAAGTAAACATTAATAAATAAAATTATAAATGCTATATTTACTAAAAGTAGGGTTACTACTGGATAAATTTTTATATTAGGTTTTATAAATGGTATACTATATATCTTTTTATAATACATCCAAAGTATAATTGGAATTATCTTTTCTAAAAGTAATATTATAATTAAAAATGATATTACTTGTGATAATACTATAAATATAATATACTTTGCATTTATTTCTAAGGTGTTATATCCTAAAGCTTTTAAACTAATATTTTCATTCGTATCTTTTATAACAATCTTACACATTAAAAATGTACTTAAGAATATTGATGCAACAAATATAAGAATAGATATTGCATAAAGAAATTTATTAGTACTATTAACTTCTTCTTTATAATCTTTAAATCCAGAAGATGATATTTTAACACTACTATATAATTCATCATTTTCTAATGAATTAATTTCTTTTTTAATATTACTTATTTTGTTATTTATTTTTTCTATGTCATTATTTAATGATTCCTCTGGAAGAGTTAATTCATATAAACTATTTAAAGTATCTTTTTTACTTTCTAGTTCATCATTTAAATACAATATTGAATCTTTTTTTCTATCACTTATTATAGGTTCAATTACTTTTAATATTTCTTTTTTACCATTTTTTATTAAAGCTTTATATTCTTTACTATATATATCATAATTAGAATCATTATTAAGTGTTATGTACATCTCGTTATATTCATCTGTAAAGTTGTTTTCTTCTAAATAAATATAATGATTTTCTTTTTCACTTTTAGATTCCTTATCTACATGTAAGCTATTTTTTACGGTGCCTACTATTTTTATTTTTTTAGCTCTTAACTTATTATTATCACTAATTGTTAATACAACTAAATCACCAATAGATAAATTATTACGTTCAAACAATTTTTCATCTATTAATCCTTCATTTATAGTTGAAGGATACTTACCAGAAGAAAGTGTTAATCTATTAATGTAATCATCATCTTTTAAATTTCTTTTAGGATTGATACTAACTGCTTTAATATCATAATCATTATTTTTAATATTAGCTTTAACTTTTAACTCTTTTGATAAACTAACTCCTTTAACTATTTTTAAATCTTTAATTTGTTTTACATCACTTTGTTTAAATTTAACGTTTGTTGATAAATATACATCAAAAGAATTTGTATTTTTATAAAAGTTAGTTATAGTATTTTTCATATCTTTTGGATATGAATTATTACATAAAAGAAGAGAGAAACTAAACACACTTATTAATAATAGGAATAAAAAATATTTTTTGTTATTTAATATACTTCTTATTATATTTTTAATTAAACTTTTATTTGCTAGCATAATAAATCACCTACAGAAATTATTTTTTTATTTTCTTTTATTTTAGCAATACTAGAATTTTTATAAGTTATAATTTTATTAGACACTGGAAATAATTTGTTATTTGAAGATGATATTATTACTATAGCATTGTATTTTTTTGTGTAATTTAATAGTGCATTTAATATTTTTTTAGTTGCTTTCTTATCTAGATCATCTAAAATATTATCACAAACTAAAATCTTAGGCTTTTTTATAAGTGCTCTTGCTAATAATACTTTTATTTTTTCTGCCTTAGATAAATCTTTTGGATAACTAATTATTTTTTTGCTAAGGGAAAATAATTTTATTATTTCATCTAAACTTATATAATCTTTATAATTTAGCTTACCAAGTTCTATATTTTCATAAACTTTTAAGTTGTCTATTAAAACAGGATTATTAAGTAAAAAGCTTATATTTTTACGTTTAAATTTATTTAATTTATTTTTATTTAAGTCATTAATTAAGATCTGGTCTATATATAGTAATTTAGATGTATTAATCTTATTTATTGATAAAATATTAAGTAATTCTTTTTCATTATCATTTTTTTCTTTATTAATAAATATTAAAGATTTTTTATCTATATAAAGATTAGTATTTTCACACTTTAATTCTAAATAAGCCATACATAAACTCCTCTCTCGTTAATTATTATATTATGTTTTATTTTATTAAATGTCAATGATTTAAAATAAATATTTCCTTTTTTTTAAACAAATGTTATAATTATTTTATAAAGTAGATAAGAAGGGTGATAAAAATGGAAGAAAATAAAGAAAATGATGTTTTAGATTTTGATACTGATATAACTAATACTACTAATGATGAGAATATATTAAATGAAGATGTATCAAAGGCTTCATCCAGTAATATAGATAATAGTTCTATTAGTAACAATGATGTTAAAGATGGAGTTTTTAGTGCTATGAATGAGTTTATGAATTCAATAATGCCACAAGCTAAAACAATAAATAATATAAATGAAGAAGTAGTAAAAGAAGTTATGCCAAATGAATTAGGTAGAGTAAAAGATGTTTCAGGTGATAGTGTAATTATATATATTACATCGGATACTTTTAATAATGTTAATTTAATAGATCACTATGTATATTTTGATTATGATAATTATAAAAGATTAGTTGGTATGGTATCTTCTATAAATAAGGAAGTAGCTAGTGTTAAACTAATAGGTGAAATTAATAATAATAGATTTGTTCCTGGAGTACTTAGTAAACCTAGTATGGATAGCATTTGTTTTGTAGCTAGTCCTGAAGAAACTAAATTAATAGTAGTTGATGATACCAATATTAATAATGTAAATAAATTCTTACTTGGTACTATGCCTCTTTATAATAATGAACCAGCATATGTATCTACTAATACTTTTTTTTCAAATCACTTTGCAATATTTGGAAATACTGGTTCTGGTAAATCTTGCGGAGTATCTAGGTTATTTCAAAACGTGTTTTTTAATCAAGTAAGGCCTCCAAAAGGTGCTTGTATATTTATATTTGATGCATATGGTGAATACGAAAGTGCACTATCTATTCCAAATAGTCAGGTGCTATTTAAAAGATATTCAACAAATGTAAGAACAAGTATGCAGAATTTAATTAAACTTCCTTTATGGCTTTTAGATATAGATGATTATGCACTTTTACTAGATGTAGATGATCCAGCACAACTTCCTATAATAGAAAAAGCATTAAGATTAGTTACGGTATTTTCTGGTAATGAAGCAGAAACTAGAGTATATAAAAATGATATTATTGCAAAAGCTATACTTGAAGTTTTATATTCAGGTGGGGCTGCATCTCAAATACACGATCAAATATTTGCAATACTTACATCGTTTAATACACCAGATTTAAATTTAGATACAGAAATTGTTCAACCAGGATATACTAGAACATTAAGACAGTGTTTAATAATAGATAAGGAAGGTAAAATAGCTGAAATAAGCTTAGTTTCTGAATTTATAAAGAGATATATTAATAAAGACTTAAAGTTAGAGTTACCAGATGGTACCATTCCATTTACTTTAGAAAACTTAAGAGAAGCTTTTGATTTTGCTTTAATATCAGAGGGTATTTTAAAAAGTGATAAAATATATGATAAGGCTAACGTGCTTAAAGTAAGACTTGACTCATTAATTAAAGGAGAATACTCTGAATACTTTAAGGTAGATAGTTATATAGATAAAAATACCTTTATTAAACAATTAATTACTGCACCAAATGGTGGAAGAGCACAGATAATAAATATAAATATTAGTTATCTAGACGATAGATTTGCCAAAACAATATGTAAGATATATTCTAAGTTATTGTTTGACTTTACTTCTAAACTAAGTGATAGAGGATCATTTCCAGTTCATTTAATACTAGAAGAAGCTCATAGATATGTACAAAATGATTCTGATATAAAAATACTTGGTTATAATATCTTTGATAGAATAGCTAAAGAAGGTAGAAAATATGGCGTTATCTTAGGACTTATTTCACAAAGACCATCAGAATTATCAGAAACAGCACTATCACAATGTTCAGACTTTTTAATCTTTAAAATGCAGCATCCTTATGATGTATCATTTATAAGACAAATGGTTCCTAATATAACAGATGAGATAGTAGAGAAGATGAAAGGATTACAACCAGGTACTTGTATCGCGTTTGGTTCAGCATTTAAACTTCCAGTTATAGTTAAACTTGAAATGCCACAACCACAACCTCTTTCACAAAACGTAGATATATCAAGATTGTGGTATTAAAAAATGCTAGATATTTTCTAGTGTTTTTGTTTTACATAATATTACAATAAAGACAAATAAAAGTTGACCATTAAAATAAAAACATGATATTATATTAATAGTAAAAGATAGGAAAATATGAGTACTGTCCATCTTTTACATATCTTGGGAGGCATATACAGTGAACAAGTTATTAATATCAGTGGAAGTACCATCTATTGAACAAGAATTCAATTTATTCATTCCAATAAATAAGAAGATGGGTACGATAAAAAAATATCTAATTAAAAGTATTCATAGTTTATCAGGTGGTATATTAGAAGAAAAAGAATATTCCTTTTTTGATATAGATACTGGGGTTAAATATGGAAGTAATGTATATGTAAGAGATAGTGGAATAAAAAATGGGGCTCGTATAATAATGATATAGGGAGGTGAATATTATGGCAATGACAAGTTTAAACATTGATTACGAAGCTACAAGAGCAGCTGGTAGAAGCGTTCAAAATCAAGCTGGAGAATTTAAAGCATTATTAAATAATATACAAAGTATTAATGATAATCTAAAATCTTGTTGGAAAGGTGCTGATGCTGATAGTTACACTGGAAAAATAACAGAACAAGCACAAGTAATGAATAAATTGCAAACAACTATTCAAGAAATAGGTGAATACTTAGTACAAGTTGGAAATGCTTACGAAAAAGCAATGAATGAAAATAAATTAAATTAAGGAGAGTGAAAATATGTTCTCAGGATTATCTTATGGTGAAATAAGAAATATATCTGGTCAGTTAAGTTCTAAGGCAGCTCGTATGGAGCAAATATTAAATGCTGTATCAACAGAATTTAATAAGGTTGGAAATGATGGTACTTGGAGTGGTACAGCTGCAAGTAGTGCTAAACAAGAATTTGATGCACTAAAGGCTAAATTTCCAGAATTTAAACAAGCTATAGATGATTGTGCAAAATATCTACAAAATGTAGTTGCTAGATATGAAGCTGTTGATAGTGCAGTATCTGGAAGATAAAGACAAAGAGCTTTTAGCTTTTTGACAAAAGAATATTAAATGATTTAATATTTTTTTGTGAAGGAGATATTATGAAGATAATAGTAAATAATTTAAATGGTAATATTAATGCACTTAAAAATTATATAAGTAATGTATCAAATGATATTAATAAAATAAAAAATATAATAGATTCTAGTATCCCAGCTGCATGGCAGGGAGATGATGCTACAAGTTTTAGAATAGAATATAATAAAATTCTTAATAGATTAATGGAATATAAATCTTCTTTGAATGACTATCTTACGTTTTTATCTGGAGTTCAAAAGTGTTTTGATATATTAGAAGAGGCGTACAACAAACAAATAACATAAAAGGTGATGAATGTATGAAAGCAAATTATGAAATGATGGATTCTATATCCAATGAATTGGATAAGATTACTGATGATATGTTAGAAAATATGAAACAAGCTAAGCATATAGTTAATAAGCTTAAAGATAAAGAATTATGGGCTGGTAATAGTTACGAGAGTTATAATAATAAATTTAATAAAATGTATAAGAGTTTTGGTACATACGCGTCTAATTTATATAAGTTAAATGGTAATATTAAAAAAGCTGTTGCAAACTATAAAAAGGTAGATTCGGAAGTAACTAGAGGTTAATATGGCATATGAAAGTGTAGATGCAAGACTTTTAAAAAGAACTCTTGGGACAATGAAAGACATAAACGCAAATAAAATAAAAAATTTAAGTTCAAGCTTGTCTGATAGTGAATGGAATAGTGTAGGCAAAGGTAAAATTAAAATCGCACTAAGAGAGTTATCAAATGAAATAGATAACCTTGAAAGTACAATTGGTGAATATAAAAACACAGCAAGCTATATAGAAAAACATAAAAATGAACAAAAAAATTTAAATAGTTATAATAATAAGATAAAAGAGTATGAAAGAAAACTAAGAAATTGTGCACCAAATGATGAATTAAGCAAAGAAACATATAAAAAATTATTATATAATTACAGAAAAAAAGCTGCAGGTGCTAATTCTAATATTAGAAATATACAGCAACAAATAAACAAAACAATAAGGTAATATAAGGAGGAAATCATGCAAGAAAATTATGGAAAATTTTTACCAATAGGAACAGTTGTTTTATTAAAGGGAGCAAAAAAAAGACTTATGATAACAGGCTTTTGTTCATATGATGAATCAAAAAGAGATAAGGCTTATGATTATACAGGGTGCTTATATCCAGAGGGAATTATAACTAGTAAACAAACTGCATTATTTGATCATTCGCAAATAGAAAAAGTGTTTTTCTTAGGTTATTCTGATGATGAAGAGAAAAAATTCAAAAAAGCTATGATTGAAGAATTAAACAAAATGTTGCAACAACAGCAATCACAAAGCTAAAGCCTTTTATTAAATTTTTTTTAAAGGAGAAGGGGTAAAATGAGAGTTTCATTAATAAAAAGTGATAGAATTAGAAGCATAGATATTCCAGATGTTCCATCTGGAAACTTTTGGGTTACTGATTATGATGAAAGTGGTAAAGAAGAAAACTTACTTAATATAAAAGAAGAAAACGGTACCTGGATTTTGGTTAGTAATCAAGAGGTGTATTATAATGTTAATAGTGATTATACTTCATATGTCACTTTAAATGAGCATAATTTTTATCCAATAAAAAAGGCTACTACAAATGAGGATATGATTATTTATGCTTCATCTTCTTTCGATAGTAATTATGTTGATTATTATATGGATTATAATTCAGCAGTTACGATAGGAAGTAGTTCCAATAATAATATAATATTTAATACATTGGCAGCTGAACATGCTAAATTTGTATACGAAAATAATAAATTTTATATTTATGCTATCAATAATAATACTAATATATATGTTAATAATTTAAGAGTATATGATAAAAAAGCATTGGAATATGGAGATATAATC
>OIZL01001880.1_pt1 | contig 10450 bp, 8 predicted proteins | sample 1588541 | NCBI WGS metagenome assembly OIZL01 (sample SAMN03283285) | human gut metagenome | biome: human-associated habitat; material: feces | host: Homo sapiens | place: Peru | collected 2012 | reverse complement strand
AGTGAATGGGGAGCAGTAGCATATCTTACCCAAAGTAAATATGGAAGAAATGGAATTGAAATAACAGTAAATAGCAAAAACTTAAAAGGAACACCATCAAAAATATATGCAGAAACAGGATATGGAAATGGAGCAGATGATACGTATAACACAGAAAACGGACAACTTGCTTCGACAACGGGAAATTTATATGGAATATATGACATAAATGGAGGTACATGGGAAAGAACAGCAATGTATTTAAATAATGATCACAATAATTTGCTTGCAAATGGAAAACCAATGGTAGATTTAGATAATGATGGAAAAATTGATAAAATATCAAATAAGTATATATCAATATATAATGTAGGAACAACTGATGAAAGTTTAGATAATTATAATGAAAGTATAAATAAGAAGAGAATAGGTGAAGCTTTATGGGAAAGTTCTAGAACTGGAAATAGCAGCAATGGAAGTTGGTTTAGTGATTATTCAAGTTTTTCTTATGTTTTCTATCCATTTATGGTTCGTGGAGGATACTATGATGGTAATACTGAAGCTGGCGCTTTTGCATTCTATGGTGCGGACGGTAGTGCACGTGTTCATTATGGCTTTCGAGCAGTGATTAGTGGATACTAAAAATTTTAAAAAATAAAATGAATTTGTTGCATTTATGTTATTTTTAGTGTATAATATTATTAACGTTGAAGGGACGAGTAGAAATATAGCACTGATACAAGAGAGAATTGATCGTGGGCTGGAAGTCAATTTTATAAAGAGTATTTTGAAGACTACCCCTGAGTTAATATAGTGAATTCTATCGTTGATTTCGTAAAATCATTAATGAAGTTAAAAAATAGGGTGGAACCGTGCAATATATAATTGTACCCCTATAGGTAAAGAAAATATTACCTATAGAGGTACATTTTCTTTTACTAAAACTGAAAAATAGGAGGAATGGTTCTATGAATAAAGTATTAAAACTCACGAAAGCAAACAGAAAGTAATTAATATATAGTAAAAATTTAAAAATAAAACTATGAATGCATAAATTATATAATATTTAGGAGGAATGAAACATGGCTGTAAAATATGTAAATAATGATAATGAAATTTTTGAAGGAGAATATGACCTTCACATAGCAAGACATACTGCATCACATGTACTTGCTCAAGCTATAAAAAGATTATATAAAGATGCTAAATTAGCAATAGGGCCTGCTATTGATACAGGATTCTATTATGATTTTGATAATTTGAATATAAAGCAAGAAGATTTAGAAAAAATAGAAGCTGAAATGAAAAAAATAATAAAAGAAAATTTAAAAGTAGAATCTTTTGTTTTAGAAAAGGAAGAAGCTATAAAGTTTATGGAGCAAAGAAATGAGCCATATAAAGTTGAAATTATAAAAGAACTTGCAGATGGCGAGAAAATCTCTTTCTTTAAACAAGGCGAATTTGTTGATTTATGTGTTGGGCCACATATGTTATATACAAAAGGTGTAGGTAAAGTTAAACTTATCTCTACAACTGGAGCATATTGGAAAGGTTCAGAAGAAAACAAGATGCTTACAAGAATATATGGAACAGCATTTAAAACAGAAGATGAAATCAAACAATTTATGGAGCAAAGAGAAGAAGCTAAAAAACGTGACCATAATAAACTAGGTAGAGAACTTGAGTTATTTACAACAAGTGATTTAATTGGTCAAGGACTTCCAATCATGTTACCTAAAGGTGCTAAAATAATTCAAACATTACAACGTTTTGTTGAAGATACTGAATATAAACGTGGATGGAAATTAACAAAAACACCATTTATGGCAAAATCTGATTTATATAAATTATCAGGACATTGGGATCACTACAAAGATGATATGTTTATATTAGGTGACGAAGAAAAAGATGATGAAGTATTTGCGTTAAGACCTATGACTTGTCCATTCCAATACCAAGCATATTTAAATAGAGGTCGTTCATATAGGGATCTTCCAATGCGTCTTAATGAAACATCAACATTGTTTAGAAATGAAGCATCTGGTGAGATGCATGGACTTATTCGTGTAAGACAGTTTACAATATCTGAAGGACACTTAATGTGTAGACCAGATCAGCTAGAAGCTGAATTTAAAAGCTGCCTAGAACTTGCTATATATATGCTTAAAGTATTAGGTCTTTATGAAGATGTATCATATAGATTTTCAAAATGGGATCCAAATAACAGAGAAAAATATATTGGAACTGAAGAACAATGGGATGAAGCACAAGGTGCCATGAAAAATATACTAGATCATTTAGGACTTGAATATGAAGAGGGGATAGGAGAAGCTGCATTTTACGGGCCTAAACTTGATATTCAAATTAAAAATGTATTTGGTAAAGAAGACACATTAATAACAATACAAATAGATCAAATGCTTGCACAAAAGTTTGGCATGGAATATGTAGATAAAGATGGAACAAAGAAAAATCCATACATTATTCATAGGACATCTATTGGTTGCTATGAAAGAACTTTAGCTTTACTTATTGAAAAATATGCAGGTGCATTTCCACTTTGGCTTGCTCCAGTACAAGTAAAAGTATTACCAATTTCTGAAAATGAAATTGAATATGCAAAAGAAATCGAAGAAAAATTAATGGGCTTAGGATATAGAGTTGAAACTAATTTATCTGATGAAAAAATCGGATACAAAATACGTGAAGCTCAACTAGAAAAAGTACCATATATGATAATACTTGGTAAAAACGAAACTGAAAACAAAAATATTTCAGTAAGAGCTATAGATGGTGAAAAATTAGATGGTATAAATATAGATGAATTTATATCAAAATTAAAAGAAGAAATAGAAAAGAGCTTTATAGTTAAATAATTGTTATGTCTGTTTTGTACTTTTTTTGTCAAAAACTAAAAAACACCTTGATTTTTTTATTTAAGTTATATATAATTTAAGTGTGTTAAATAAAATGCACTAACAAATGATAAATCATAGGAGGTAAGAAATGGATATATTAAAAATATCAGCAAAATCAAGCCCAAACTCTATTGCAGGAGCAATTGCTGGACTTGTAAAAGAAAACGGAAGAGCAGAAATGCAAGCAATAGGAGCTGGTGCTATAAACCAAGCAGTAAAAGCAGTGGCAATTGCAAGAGGATTTGTTGCACCATCTGGAGTAGAGCTTGTATGTTCACCAGCATTTACAGCAGTAAATATCGACAATGAAGATAAAACTGGTATAAAATTTGTAGTTGAACCAAAATTATAATTTTTAATATAAATTTAAAACTCAAAAAGGATAAAAAACTATCTTTTTGAGTTTTTTTGTGATATAATTTCTTTAAGTTTTGCTTATACTAAAAATGTAAAGAAGGTGATTTTTTTGAGCGCAGAAATTATTAATCCAGATAGATATAAAAAAACTACCAGAAAAGAGATTGAAAAACGTAAGAAAAATAACAAACTAAAAAATAGTACTAGTTTTAAAAAGGCAAATAGTCTAAAATACAAAAAAGAAAAGAAAAGTAGATTAAAAGATAAAAATAAATTAAAGATAGGAAAATTAGAAAATAGATATGTATCTGATTATGAAGTAAATATAAAACCTAATTTAAATGTTAAGCTAAAAGAAAAATCTAGAGATAATAATAAGGATAAAAATAAAAAAAAGGTAAAAAATATATATTTTCCAACTCCCTTAAAAATATCATTTGCAATAATAGGAATAGTTGTAATAGGTTTTATTTCAAAAAAAATAGTTAAATTTGAAAATATGCCATTAATTAGCGTGTTTTCAAATAAAGAAAATAAAAAAGAGCTGCAAAAAGAATATAATTTAAAACTTGGAATAACGAAATTAGATACAACTGATATGCTAAAGTCTAGAAATATTGTACTTGATGAATTATCACTTTTATCTAATTCTAGATTAGTTGAAATTAATAAAGATTACACTATAAATTATTTGGCAGCAGAAAAGATAGAAAAAATAAACAATAAAGATTATATTGTTTATTTAAATAAAGAATATAATTTAAGTGTTGATGATATAAAATCAGGAATAGAAAAAATTAAATCTTTAGGAGAAGAAAGTCCATATTATAAAAATATTATTAATATAAGTAGCGTAGAAGAGATTGAAAAAAATAAATCCTTTAAAATTTCATTACAAAATGACGACCCATATTATATATATAAACTTGATTTTCCAATTGAAGTTCAAAATAATAAAAATAGTGAAGGTGTAAAATACAGTGTTCAAAGTAAAACAGATTCTGCATTAACTTTAAGTAAAAATAAGAGTGGGACATCTCTTAGCACAATTAGTTTAAATAATTATCAAGATAGTGATGATATGGTGGCAGATTTTAGAGATGATAAAATTGATATGTTTTTTGCTTCATCTGATTTAACTATGCAGCTTATTGGTAAGCATGAGTATAATGTAAAAAAATATAGAGATGGAGAAAATATATTTTTATTTGGAAATAAGGATTCAAAATTATTTGGACTAAAAGAAGTAAGAAAAGCACTTGCTTATTCATTAAAAAGAGAGGATATCATAAAAGAAGTAAACAAATCATTTTCAGAGCTCATAGATCTTCCTTTTATATATTCTCAAGTAAAATATAAATATGATATATATGGCGCAGAAAATGAGCTTTTAGCTAGTGGTTGGAAAAAGAAAAATGGTGTTTATACCAAAGTTATAGATGGTGAAAATAGAAACCTAGAGTTAAACCTTATTGTTAAAGAAACTGATGAAACAAAGAAAAAGATAGCTAGTCTTTTAAAAGAAATGGCTCAAAATATAGGGATTAAGATAAATGTAAACATATTAAAAGAAAAAGAGTTTAATGATAAAATGGAAAATAAAGATTATGATATAATAATCGCTGATGTATTTGTAAATCAGTATCCAGATATAGAATTTTTAAAAGAATATGTAAATATAAACGATGTAACAAATAATGCTTTTAGTAAGGTATATGAGAGTAATTCTGTGAAAGAATTAACAAGTAGTATAAACTCATTAGAAGAAACACTTTCATCTGAAGTAGCATGTATCGGAATACTTGCTAGAAATAGTAATTTGATATATCAAAAATATATTTCAGGATTTGAGTATACAAATTACTTAAAGCTCTTTACAGATTTAGAAAATATTGGTAAAATTATAGAGGAAAAATAAAAGGGGATGTGTGAAAAAAATTGAAAGAATATAATGGGATAATGAAAAAAATAATTGATGAAGCAAAGAAAAGTGTAAAAACTATTGTACTTCCAGAAAGTACAGATAAAAGAGTTTTAGAAGCAGCAAACGAAGCTTCTAAAGAAAAAATAGCAGATATAATTTTAGTTGGAAAAAAAGAAGAAATACTAAATGTTTGTAAAGAAAATAATATTGAGCTTGATAGTAATATAAAAATAGTTGATAATACTATAGCTAAAACAGAGGAAGAAAAGATAAGAAAAGAAAAATATATAAATGAGCTATATAATTTAAGAAAACATAAAGGAATGACTTTAGAAAAGGCAGAAGAAATCTTAAAAGATAATGTGTATTTTGCAACGATGATGGTTAAGTTAAAAGATGCAGATGGAATGGTAAGTGGAGCTATACATTCTACAGCTGATACTTTAAGACCTGCTTTACAGATTATAAAAACAAAAGAAGGAGTAAAAACTGTATCTGCATTTTTCTTAATGGAAACTAAAAAAGAAGAATTAGGAAGTAAAGGAGTATATATATTTGCAGATTGTGGATTAGTAGAATTTCCAACAGAAGAAGAACTATATGATATTGTAATTTCTTCAGTGAAATCATTTAGAGAACTTGTAGCTTATGATACACCAAGAGTGGCACTCCTTTCATATTCTACTTTAGGTAGTGCTAAAAATGAAAAAATAGATAAAGTTATAAATGTAAAAAATAGATTAGAAAATGAAAAAGTAGATTTTGACTTTGATGGCGAATTACAACTTGATGCTGCAATTATAAAAGAAGTAGCTTTACTTAAAGCTCCTAGTTCTAAAGTAGCCGGAAAAGCAAATATATTGATATTTCCAGATTTGCAAGCAGGAAATATTGGATATAAACTTGTGCAAAGATTTGGAGATGCTTTGGCACTTCGGACCAATAACACAAGGTTTAAATAGTCCAGTTAATGACTTGTCACGTGGATGTAATAAAGAAGATATAGTCGGAGCTATTGCAATAACATGTGTACAAGCTAAAAATAATTAATTATATATTGTTAAGGGGGATAAAAAATGAAAGTATTAGTAATTAATTGTGGAAGCTCAACAGTAAAGTTTCAAGTAATCAACATGGAAGATGAAAGCGTAATTGCAAAAGGAAGATGTGATAAGATAGGATATGAAGATTCTAACCTTATATACAAAAACTTAGTTAATGGAAAAACAATAGATGAAGTTCCATTTGATATGCCTGATCATAGTGAGGCAATGAAAGTATTACTAGATAAGTTAATGGATGAAGAATATGGGGTTATTAAAGATTTAAGTGAAATATCTGCAGTAGGACATAGAATAGTTCATGGAGGAGAGAAATTCTCAGAATCTGTATTATTAACAGAAGATATTTTAAGTGAGGTAAAAGAATTATCACCACTTGCACCACTTCATAATCCAGGTTGTATAATGGGAGTAGAAGCTATAATTAAAATAGCACCTGAACTTAAAAATGTAGGTGTATTTGATACAGCTTTTCACCAAACAATGCCAGACTATAACTATATTTACCCAATTCCATATAGATTTTATGAAGAATATAAAATAAGAAGATATGGATTTCATGGAACATCATATAAATATATAATAGGTAGACTTGCTGAAATTTTAAATAAGAAAAAAGAAGAAATAAATGCTATAGTTTGTCATTTAGGTGGAGGAGCAAGTATTTGCGCTATAAAAAATGGTAAATCATATGATACTTCTATGGGCTTTACTCCACTTGAAGGTTTAGTAATGGAAAGTAGATGTGGAGATATAGACCCTGCAATAGTTACTAAACTTATGAGAGTAGAAGAAATGAGCGTAGATGAAGTAGATAAAGTTTTAAATAAAAAATCAGGAAGACTAGGTCTTACTGGAATTGGTGACTTTAGACTTATGAAAGATGCTGCTTTAGAAGGAAATGAAAAAGCAATACTAGCTAGAAAAATTCAATCAAATAAAACTAAAAAATATATTGGTTCATATATTGCAGAATTAAATGATGTTGATGCAATTGTATTTACAGGTGGAGTATTAGAAAATAATGCTGATGAAATAGAAATGACAGTTTCAAATATGGAAAATCTAGGTATAATACTAGACAAAGAAAGAAATGAAAAAGGTACAAGAAAAGAATCTTTAGTATCTGCAGATAATTCAAAAATTAAGCTATTTGTAATACCAACAAACGAAGAATTACAAATTGCAAAAGAAACTTTGGAAGTATTAGGAAAATGTTAAAGAAAGTACAAGAAGTTTTAAAAAAATATAATAAACCTTTGTGGGTAATGTATAATGTAGACAATATTGATAAATATTTTTGCAAGTATATATCTAGAAATTTAAGTACTAGCAGTATATGCATTATCTCACAAAATGATATATATATACTTGTGTCTTCACTTGATGCGGAAAATGTATCAAAACTTAAATATAACGCAGAAAAAATACATATACTAGTATATGAAAATAGAGCCCATCTTTTAGAATGTATAGAAGATATTATAGCTCTGATGCAATTTCCAAAAGAGATAGCACTTTCATATTCTACCATGGGTGATAGAAGTACAGATATTTTAACTCATGGAGATTATGTAAATATTACAAAACTATTGAAAGAACCATATATTAAATATTCTAAAAAGGTTAAGTTTTCTTCTGCTGAAAATATAATATATGACATAGAATCTGAAAAAAGTAAGAAGCAAATAGAAAGATTAAAATATATTGCAAATATTACAAGTAAAATACTAGAAAAAACTTTTGAAAGTTTAAATATTGGAATGACTGAAATAGAAATTGTAGACTTAACTCAAGAAATAACGTCTAGAATAATGAAAGAATATATTGGGAAAAATGAAATAAAAGATTTTGATATGGCCTGGGAAAACTGTCCAATTGTTTTAACTGGTGAAAATTTTTTAAAAGGAGGTCATTCTCTTCCAACAGATAAAAAACTATATAGAGGAGACACAGTATATTTTGATTTTGGACTAGAAGTTGAATTTCAAGACGGAGAACTGCTTTATACAGATATGCAACGAATGGGATATGTTTTAAAGGAAGACGAAAAAAATCCTCCAAAAGAAGTTATGAAAGTATTTGATACTTTAGTTTCAGCCATAGATGATGGAATAGAAGAGATGAAACCTCAGGTTAAAGCATACAAAATTGATGAAGTGGTAAGAAATAAAATACTAAAAGCTGGATTTCCAGATTATAACCATGCAACAGGGCATCCAGTGGGTCTTAAGGTTCATGATATTGGAGCGGTTATATCGCTGAAAAATTCTAAAAGAGCAAATCTTCCTCTCATAGAAAATGGCGTGTATACGTTAGAGCCTAGAATTCAAATAGCTAATGGTGGTTCTATTGAAGAAATGATTTTGGTAACAAAATTTGGTGGTATACCACTTTGTGAAAAACAAGAAAAAATATATATTATAAAATAATGAAAATGAGGGGATATATATGATAAATTTAAATTTAGCAAAATTACTTGCTCTTATTGTAGCAGGTGTTTGGATAGTGTTAATACTTGTATTTTTAATAATGAAAGATTTTAAAGATAGAAAATACAATAAGGTTTTAAAAACAAAAGAGCAAATGTTAAAAGATGAAGAGAATAAAATTTAAAAAATGATAAAAAATAATAATGAATAAGAGAAAGGATGATATTATGGAATTAAGCTATAAAAAGGAAGATGTTTATTCTAAGCTAAATGAAGAACAATTAAAAGAGGTAGATACATTTACTACTGATTATATTAAATTTTTAAATACAGCTAAAACAGAATATGTTTGCGTTGAAGAATTTACAAAGCAATTAGATGAAAACGGTTTTAGCAATATAAATGATAAAGAAACTCTAACTTATGGAGATAAGGTTTATTTTATAAACAAAGAAAAAGCTATTTTTGTAGCAGTTATAGGAAAAGAAAGTTTGCTTTCAGGAGTTAATATAATAGGTGCACATATTGATAGTCCAAGACTTGATTTAAAGCCTATGCCAATATATGAAAATAAAGGAGCATGTCTTTTAAAAACACAATATTATGGTGGTATAAAAAAATATCAATGGATGTCAATTCCTCTTGCAATGTATGGAGTTGTATATAACGAAAAAGGCGAAAAAATAAAAATCGCAATTGGAGATAAAGAAGAAGATCCATGCTTTACAATAGCAGATTTATTACCACACCTTGCAAGTGATCAATTAAAACAAAAAGCAAATGATTTTATTGATCCTGAAAAAATGTCTGTACTTTTTGGTGGAATAAAAGATAACTCAGCTAAAAAAGATAAAGTAAAAGAAAATGTACTTAAACTTTTAAATCAAAAATATGGAATTAAAGAAATCGATTTTGCAAGAAGTGAAATAGCATTTGTTCCAGCATTTAAAGCTAAATATGTTGGTATTGATTCTTCATTTATTGGCGGATATGGTCAAGATGATAGAGTATGTGCTTATTCAACAATAAGGGCAATGATTGATTTATTAAAAGAAAAAACTGAAATTTCAAAAACAATGATTGCTATGGTAGTAGATAAAGAGGAAATTGGAAGTATAGGTAATACTTCAATGAGCACAGAAGCTTTTGATTTATTCATAACTAAGTTAATTCAAAAAACAGGTGAAGCTTCTACAAATACATTAGAAGTATATTATAACTCAAAAATGCTTTCTGCTGATGTATCTGCAGGAGTTGATCCAGTATACGAAGAAGTTTCAGATACACAAAACGGTAACATAATAGGTTGCGGTTTAGCACTTGAAAAATATACTGGTAGTGGTGGAAAATATAACGCTTCAGATGCAAATGCAAGATATGTTTCAGAAGTTATGAACATTTTTGAAAGAAATAATATTTCATTCCAACTCGGAACACTTGGAAAAATTGGAAAAGGTGGAGGCGGAACTATTGCATATATCTTAGCAAACAAAGGCGTTGATGTAATAGATGCAGGAACTCCAGTACTTGCAATGCATTCACCATTTGAAATAACTTCAAAATTTGATGTATATATGACATATAAAGCATACATGGCTTTTTTCAAGGAATAAGTTACATTTAAAAATTTTAAAAGTATAAATAATATAATTTATTGTAAGACAAAACAGTGTAGTATTTAAACTATGCTGTTTTTTTTAATATGATAAAAATTATTGTAAATTAGTAATCTTGTCAATTGCAAATAACAATCCAATAGAAAATGCAAAAGAAGCAAGA